>ENA-UOJD01001532-UOJD01001532.1-human-gut-metagenome-genome-assembly--contig:-P48-NODE-1532-length-23079-cov-8.986796_pt1 | contig 23079 bp, 19 predicted proteins | sample MGYA00242342_ERZ723889 | MGnify/ENA metagenome assembly ERZ723889
CCTTGCAAGCGTTCATCTGCCGCACCCATTCCATTTGGCTTTCGGCTTTCAGCTTTTCGGTCACGCCGTTTTGCTCTGCCAGTGACCGCACAATCAGCTCCATGCGGTTTCCCGCTTCGACGATCTCGGCACAATACTGTCTTACGCACACCCGCGAATGGGAGGCGGCTGTCTTTTACAGGGCTTTTTTGGGGCAGTGCTTTACGCACTCCATGCACAGGATGCATTCTGTACCGTTCTTCCGGCAGCGGGAAGGATCCAGCATATCCACCTCCATGGGGCAGACCTGCCTGCACCGGCCGCAGGAGATGCATTTGCCCGGATCGCACTTTATCCTGAACAGGGCAAAATAGCTCATGGGCTTCAGGAACACCGTTACCGGGCAGATATATTTGCAGAAGGCCCGGTTATCCTTCAGGGCAAAGGCCAGGGCAATCCCCAGCCCGTAATAGAGCAGGTTCCCCACGATAAAGGCCCAGACCATGATCTTTTCCTTATCCGGCACCTGAAAAAGGAACAGCCCCCCTACAAACAGCAGCGAAAGCGCAAAGCACACATAGCGTATCCAGCCCAGCTTCCGCCGGGGGCTCCGGGGCCGCTTATAGGGAAGGAGATCCAGCACCATGGCCGTCCAGCAGGCATAGCCGCACCAGCCCCGGCCAAAGAGCAGGGGGCCGAAGATCTTGGCCACGGCATAGTGGATGGTGGCGGCGGTAAAGGAGCCCTGGAACAGATAGTACCAGAAGCCCTCCAGCTGCATGTTCTCCCGGCAAATCAGTCCCAGATACACCAGCATATAGCTGCCGATGCAAAGCTGGGCTATCCGCCGGGCGTGAGGAAAGCGGCAGCCATACAGATACACGCACACCGCCAGACACAGACCGATGTAGCTGAAGTTGAACAGATAGAAAGAGTCGCCCTTGGTCAGCCACAGGATCACCGCCACCCCTCCAAACAGAAGGAACAGCAGCAGGGGCCCCAGGATCTTTTTTTTACCTATGGATGGCATAGTTTCTCCGTTGGCCCGGTTTTAGTTTTCAAACAGCCGGGCGGCCTCCTGCATATAGCCGGAGATATACAGGTGCTGGGGGCACACGCCCTCGCAGCGGCCGCAGCGGCGGCACTGGGAAGCCTTTGCGCCGCCCCGGGTGGCATACTCATACTGGGCTTTGGCCCGTTCCAGAGAGCCATAGCGCTTGTAGCTGTTGAGTACGGCCAGGATCCGGGAGATATGGATGCCCTCGGGGCAGCCGTTGACGCAGTAGCGGCAGGCGGTGCAGCCGATCTCCCCCGCCTTCTGAATGGCTTCCCGGGCCTGGGCAATGGTCTGCCGCTCCGCCTCCGTCAGGGGATCCAGTCCGCCGAAGAGGGCGATGTTCTCCTGCACCTGGGCTTCTTCAGACATGCCGGAAAGGATCATCTTTACCTGAGGCAGATCATGTACGAAGCGGAAGGCCCAGCTCACCAGAGATCTGTCCGGAGCCGCTTTTTGCAGCAGGGGAGCGAACACGCCCTTTTCGCTGGCCAACAGGCCGCCCTTTACCGGTTCCATGACGATAACGGGCTTATTATGCTTTACGCAGACCTCATAGCACAGGCGGGACTGCACGTTTTTATCCTCCCAGTCTGCATAGTTGATCTGCAGCTGCACAAACTCCGTCTCCGGGTGGGCCGTAAGGATCTGCTCCAGCACCGCCGCCTTATCGTGGAAGGAAAAGCCCGCATGCCTGATCAGCCCCTCCGCCTTCAGCTCCTGCATGAAGTCCCAGAGCCCCAGCTCATCCGCCGTTTTGGCATACTCCGCATCCAGCGCATGGAGCAGATACATATCAAAAAAGTCCGCCCCGCTGCGCTTTTGCTGCAGCCGGAATATCTCCCGGGGGGTATGCTCCCTTTTGGCCAGAACGGAAACGGGCAGCTTATCCGCCAGAATAAAGCTTTCCCGAGGGTAACGGGCCAGCAGACCGGCGCCTACGGCCTCTTCGGAATGGCCGTCGTGATAAAAATAGGCCGTGTCAAAATAGGTATATCCGGCCGCCATAAAATCGTCGATCATGGCATTGAACTGAAGCTGATCGATCTCCCCGTTCTCCTTCAGGGGCAGGCGCATGGTGCCGAAGCCCAGGGGTTTAACTGCGTTCTCAAAAAAATCCATACAAAACACTCCACATTACAGCATATATTTTATTTTATCGGGTATCTTTTTTTCCGTCAAGGTTTCCATATGGGGAATTGTGTGATATGATAGGGTATTACGAACATATAAGCAGAAAGGTCATTCAATATGGTATATGTATGGATCGCCCTGGGGGCACTGGTGCTGGTGTTTCTGTTCTTCTCGTTTTACGCTTTCAGGCTGGGAACGGGCCGCCGGGACAGGACGGAACTTTTCCGCTACAGCTCCGTGGCCCCCTCCGCCCGGATCCCCTTTCGGGACCGGGTGGAAAAGGGCGTAAACTGGTTTGAAGACCAGTACCGGGAGACTCTGGAGATCACCAGCGACGACGGGCTGAAGCTCAAGGCAGAGCTTCTCCCCTGCGAAAACCCAAAGGGCGTTATCGTGGCCATGCACGGCTTTCGCTCCTGGCCCTCCCGGGAATTTGCCCTGATCGCCAAGCTTTTGTATGAGCAGGGATACACGGTGCTCTATCCCTACCAGCGGGCCCACCGGCTCAGCCAGGGGGATTACATCACCTTTGGGGCCAAAGAGCAGTATGACTGCCAGCAGTGGGCCCAGGTGCTTTCCCTGCGCTATCCGGAGCTGCCCCTGTTTTTGTACGGTCAGAGCATGGGGGCTTCCACGGTGCTGCTGGCGGGAGCCCTGCCTTTGCCCCGGCAGACCCGGGGGCTCATTGCCGACTGCGGCTACACCAACCCCGCCGGAGTCATCCGCCACGTCCTGCGCACCGCCTACAAGGTGCCGCCCTATCCCCTGCTGTGGTGCATGGATCTGTGGGCCCGGCTGCTGGGGCACTACAGCTTTTATGAGGTGAACACGCTGGCGGCGCTGGACAAGACCTCCCTCCCCTGCCTGTTCATCCACGGCACGGCGGACGACCTGGTGCCCTATGAAATGGGCCGGGCCAATGCGGAGCGCTGCCATACGGAGAAGGACTTCCTTACCGTAAAGGACGCGGGTCACTGCGCCAGCTGGTATGTGGGGGAAGCCGACTACCGGAGCCACCTGCTGGCCTTTTTGCAGCGGTACGGAAGCTGAGAGGTATACGGGGCCCGGGGGCGCACGTTCCGGCGGCTAAGCCGCCGGAACTCTGCGGGGGGCGTCGCCCCCCCGCAGGCGTGCCGCCAGGCACGCGGTGCGCCCCCGCCTTTCGTATACGATCCTGCCCCGAAAAGCCGGGCCCCAGGCCTGTTTTCCTTGACAAATCGGCCATGTCGATTATAATTGTATCAGGATAAAAAGATTCAATTCACCATAAAGGAGATGGAAGCCATGACCAAAGCCACAATGGACAAGATCGTTTCCCTGTGCAAGAACAGAGGGTTCATTTTCCCCGGAAGCGAGATCTACGGCGGTCTCTCCAACACCTGGGACTACGGCCCCCTGGGTGTGGAATTCAAAAACAACGTGAAAAAGGCCTGGTGGAAGAAGTTCGTGCAGGAAAGCCCCTATAACGTGGGCATGGACGCCGCCATTTTGATGAACCCCCAGACCTGGGTGGCCTCCGGTCATGTAGGCGGCTTTTCCGATCCGCTGATGGACTGCAAAAGCTGCAAGGCCCGCCACCGGGCAGACAAGCTCATTGAGGATTACGCCGCCGCCCACGGCCTGGAGGATCTCCATCCCGACGGCATGAGCAACGAAGAGATGGAAGCCTTTATTGCGGATCACGACATTGTGTGCCCCCAGTGCGGCGCCAAAAACTTCACCTCCATCCGCAAGTTTAACCTGATGTTCAAAACCTTTCAGGGCGTTACGGAGGATTCTGCCAGCCAGCTGTATCTCCGGCCGGAAACCGCCCAGGGCATCTTTGTAAACTTCAAAAACGTGCAGCGGACCACCCGCAAAAAGCTGCCCTTCGGCATCTGCCAGGTGGGCAAATCTTTCCGCAACGAGATCACCCCGGGCAACTTCACCTTCCGCACCCGGGAGTTTGAGCAGATGGAATGCGAGTTCTTCTGCGCCCCCGGCACGGATATGGACTGGTACCGCTACTGGAAGGATTTCTGCAAAAACTGGCTGCTGAGCCTGGGCATGACGGAAGCCCACATCCGCCTGCGGGAGCACGAACAGGAGGAGCTCTCCTTCTACTCCACCGGCACCACGGATATCGAATACACCTTCCCCTTCGGCTGGGGCGAGCTGTGGGGCATTGCCGACCGCACCAACTATGACCTGAGCTGCCACGCCAAGGTCTCCGGCGAAAGCTTTGAGTATACTGATCCCTTCACCGGGGAAAAGTTCGTTCCTTACTGTGTGGAGCCCTCTCTGGGCGCCGACCGGGTGGCGCTGGCCTTCCTGTGCGATGCTTACGACGAAGAGGATCTGGATAAGGGCGATGTGCGGGTGGTGCTCCATCTGCATCCGGCCCTGGCCCCCTTCAAGGCCGCCGTGCTGCCCCTGAGCAAGAAGCTTTCCGAAAAGGCCATGGAAGTACACGCAGAGCTTTCCAAATACTTCATGGTAGACTTTGACGAGACCGGCTCCATCGGCAAGCGGTACCGCCGGGAAGACGAGATCGGCACGCCCCTGTGCATCACCTACGACTTCGATTCCGAAACCGACGGCTGCGTTACCGTCCGCGACCGGGATACCATGGAGCAGATCCGCATGCCCATCGGCGAGCTGCGGGCTTACATTGAGCAGAAGCTGGTATTCTGATCCGCATTTGCGCATATTCTTGTTTGTGCCCGCTGTGTGACTCATGGCGGGCACATTTTTCCGAAAGGAAGGTTTTTATTGCATATGTCATTCTGGGAGACTCTGTGGGAAGTGTTTCATGAGGATTGCCTTCTTCTGCTGCCCATCCTGTTCTGCACCTTTTTCCTCATCGAATATATAGAGCACCGGGCCGGAGAAAAGTTCACCGCCGCCCTTCGCCGTTCCCGCCGGACGGGCCCCCTGTGGGGCGCCCTGCTGGGGCTGGTGCCCCAGTGCTCCTTCAGCGTTTCCTGCGCCCACCTGTATAACGAAGGCATCGTTACCGCCGGTACGCTGGTGGCCGTGTTTCTTTCCACTTCGGATGAAGCGGTGCCCGTGCTCCTTTCTCAGCCGGGCGGACTGGCTCTGGCCGGAAAGCTGGTGGCCGTTAAGGTGCTGGTGGCCTGCATCGCCGGTTTCGGGCTGGACTTTTTCTATAAGCAGACCCGTCAGCAGGCGGATTTTGAGGCCCTCCACGTGGAGCACACCTGCCATGCCCGAAAGGCGGATATAAAGGCGCTGCTGTGGGAAACCTGCAAACACACCCTGAGCGTATGGGCGGTGCTGTTTGCCGCCACCTTTGCCCTGACCCTGCTGATGAATCTGGTGCCCCGGGCCAGCATGGAAAAGTTTTTGCTGGCCGGGTTCTTCCAGCCCTTTCTGGCGGCATTGCTGGGGCTGATCCCCAACTGCGCCGTATCCGTAGTGCTGGTGGAGCTGTATATGCAGTCTCTGCTCAGCTTCGGTTCTCTGGTGGCGGGGCTGTGCACCAGCGCCGGGCTGGGGATGCTGGTGCTGCTCAAGGGCAAGCGGGGGCTGCACAGCTGGGCCCTGCTGCTGGGGGTATGCTATGTGGCCGCCGTAGTCGCCGGGAGCCTGCTGCAGCTCCTGCCCTGACCGGACGCACGCATTTTAACGCTCCCATCGTGCGAGGCCCTTTTCCCAATTCCGGCGGCGTATTGTGCCTTTGGATCCCTTTCCCGGTTCGGCGAGGAATTGCGTCCCCCGCCACTTCTGCCTGCTTTGCTTCGGCAGAAATCGCATGGACGGTGTTCTTCAGCCGGACGGAAGTCCGCTTCCCGTGAAGAAAGGCCTGCTTGGGCTTTTCCGGACAGATTTTTGCTGCTTTTGCCGCAAAATCCTCATCCCGGTTCCGCTGGAGTACCCTGTCCCTGTGAATGGCTGCACTGCCATCAGGCCTTGCTTTGGCGAAACTGCCTGTTCTTTGCCCCCTGCCCCCGGTTCCGGCAGAGCATGACCGTTTTTGCCTGGCCATCCGTCTTTTTTACTTTGACGAGGGGCTATGCTCCCGGCTGCAAAGCCCGCTGCCCCGTACCCTGGGGACAGACGCTTTTGCCCTGACTTATTGTATCTGACTTTGGAGAATGCGTATGGAGATCACCGGCGTTGTACAATCCATCATCTTCCGCAATACGGACAACGGATATACCGTCCTGTCCCTGTTTGACGAGGAGAAAAATGCAGACTTTACTGCCTGCGGAGCCCTTCCCCTTTGCTCCGTAGGGGATACGGTGCGCCTGGAGGGCTCCCTGAAGTTTCACCCCCGGTACGGGCAGCAGTTTGCCGCCGCAAAATGCGAAGTGCTGGCCCCTTCCACCCTGGGTGCCATAGAAAGCTATCTTTCCAGCGGCACCGTCAAGGGCATCGGCCCGGCCATGGCCCGGATACTGGTAAACACCTTTGGGATGGATACCCTGCGCATTATGGAGGAGGAGCCCCGGCGGCTGCTGGAGATCCCCGGCATCGGCCCGAAAAAATACCGGATGATCGCCGATTCCTTTCAGGAAAACCGCACCATGCGGGAGATCCTTCTTTCTCTGGAGCCCTATGGCATGACGGTGAACCAGGCCTATAAGCTTTACAAAAAGTATGGGGACATGGCCCTGATGAAGGTGCAGGAGAACCCCTATCAGCTTATAGACGATATTGAGGGCATCGGCTTTGTCACTGCCGACGCCATTGCCCAGCGGGTAGCGGGCTTTGAGACCACCTCTGCCGCCCGGCTTTTTGCGGGGCTGCGCTACGCCCTGCAGGACGCCCGTTCCGAATACGGGCACACCTATCTGCCCAAGGATAAGCTGCTGCTGAAAACCATGGGGCTGCTGGGGGTGGATCCGGAGCTGCTGGAGGAAGCGCTGGAGGCCATGGTGGCCGATGAAAGCCTCCTTTCCCGGCGTGTGGGCGAGACGGAGGGCATTTTTCTGCCCTATCTGGCCCGCATGGAGGAGGGCATTGCCCAAAAGCTCACGACCCTGCTGGAAAAGCCTGTGCAGAACCCCTTCTGGGATGTGGCGCAATACCAACAGGAGCTGGGGGTGACCCTGTCCGCCTCCCAGACGCAGGCAGTGGAAGCGGCCCTGAATGCCGGGCTGCTGGTAATCACCGGGGGTCCGGGCACGGGCAAGACCACCATTATCCGCTGCATCACCTTCGCTCTCAGCGAAATGGGCATGACCTTTGCCCTGTGCGCTCCCACGGGCCGGGCGGCCAAGCGCATGAGCGAAGCCACCGGCGCCGAAGCCAGCACCCTGCACCGGCTGCTGGAATACAACCCCGGGGAGGGCTTTGTGCGCTGCAAGGACGATCCTCTGGATTATGACATGGTCATTGTAGATGAAATGAGCATGGTGGATGTGCCCCTGATGCACGCCCTGACCCAGGCTCTGCCCCGTGGAACCCGGCTCATTCTGGTGGGGGATGCGGATCAGCTGCCCCCCGTTGGCTGCGGGGATGTGCTGCGGGATATCCTCAGCAGCGGAGTAGTGCCGGTGATACGGCTGACGGAGATCTTCCGGCAGGCCCAGACCAGCCGGATCATTACCAACGCCCACCGGATCAACGAAGGGCAGATGCCGGTTCTGGAAAACAGCGACAGCGACTTTATCTATGAGGAGCAGAACGTGCCCGAGCTGATACTGAACCGGGTGCGGGAACTTTGCCTGCGGGAAAGCGCCCGCCTGGGCACCGGAGAACCCCTTATGGATGTGCAGGTGCTGACTCCCATGAAAAAGGGTACTCTGGGAGTAGAAAACCTGAACCGGATCCTGCAGGAAGCCCTGAACCCCCCCGAGCCGGGAAAACCGGAGCACAACTTCGGCTCCTTGCTGCTGCGGCAGGGGGATAAAATCATGCAGATCAAAAACGACTATAAAGTGGAATGGCAGAAGCCCGGCCCGGACGGCGCCCTGCAGGAGGGAGCCGGGGCCTTTAACGGGGATCTGGGCACCCTGTTCCGGCTGGACAACCTGAACCGGGTCCTCCATGTGCTGTTTGACGACGGGCGGCTGGCCATGTATGACTTTACCCAGGCAGAGGAGCTGGATCTGGCCTACTGCATCAGCATACACAAAAGCCAGGGGAGCGAATTTCCCACGGTGCTGCTGCCTCTGGCAGGCGGCCCCCCCATGCTGCTGAACCGGAATCTGCTGTATACCGCCGTGACCCGGGCCAAAAAACTGGTATATTGCCTGGGCCGCCGGGATACCATTGCCCGGATGGTGCGCACGGTGCAGTCCCGCCGCCGCTTTACCGCACTGGCCGTTCGGCTGCAGGAGGCCCGGAATGAGGATTGACCGCCGCGCCCTTCATGAGCTGCTTTTCGGCTCCCTGCACCGCTGCTGCCTGTGCCAAAAGGAAGAAGTGCTGGGGCCGGAGGGCCTTTGTTCTGCCTGCCGGAAATCCCTGCGCCTTTGCCCTGCCCCCGCCTCTCCCTTCCCTCTGGATGGGCTGACGGCGGGGCTTTTGTATGAGGGAGAGGTGCCGGGGGCCATCTCCCGGTTCAAAAACCGGGAGCAGCTGTATCTGGGGGGATTTTTTGCCCAGTATATGCGCCTTCCCTCTCACTGGCGGGGAGAAGTGCTGGTGCCCGTGCCCCTGCACCCCCTGAAAGCCCTGAGTCGGGGCTATAACCAGAGCCGGGAGCTGGCTTTGTATCTTTCTTCCGCCTATGGGCTGCCGGTGTGCCCCGCCCTGCTGAAAAAGACCCGGCTGACCCGGGCCCAGAAGGGACTTTCTGCCGAAGAAAGGCAGAAAAATCTGGAAAACGCCTTTATGGCAGCCCCGGAGGCGGCGGGCCGGCGGATCATTCTGGTGGACGATGTATGCACCACCGGCGCCACCCTGTGCGCCTGCGCCGCCGCCCTGAAGAAAGCGGGGGCCGCCCGGGTCTATGCCGCCGCTGCGGCCTGCGTGCCCTACGGCGAAGACGCCTCTGTCTGAACCGCCGTAAACCGCCCCCGCCCACTCCCTCTTCTGCGGCGCCGAGGGTTGGGACGTGCCCCGCAGCCCCTTCCGCCGGCACGAAAGGCGGAGCCCCCCGAGTTCCCGCCATCCCCATATCCCCGCGTCCCAGGCCCGGTTCCCCTCAGGGCCGGGAGAGGGGCGTCTCTTCCCGGTGGAGGAATTTCTCCCGGGTGGCCAGTCCGCCCCGGATGTGCCGCTCGGCCTTGTTCTTTTCCAGCACCTCCCGCACCCGGGCATACAGGGCCCGATCCTCCCGGCGGAGCTTCACGGTAACATCCTTATGCACCGTGGATTTGCTGATGGCAAAGACCTGTGCCGCCCGGCGGACGGTGCTGCCGGTCTCTGCTATATACTTGCCCAGCAGGCAGGCTCTATCTTCCATACTCCCCTCCCAATGGCATATATGGAAGTGTATGGCCCGGCCGCAAAAAGTATGCCTGCCCCCGCTGCCGCTCCCAACATAAGGAAAACTAACTTTTTTGCGTTTTCCTATTGACAGAAGCGGTTTTCCCGTGTATACTCTGGTTATAGTAATAAGAATCGTTACTATTTTAGAGCAAAAGAAAATCAATCATACAAAAGGAGAAGCAAACCATGAGCAAATACGCAGGAACCCAGACGGAAAAGAACCTTCAGGCCGCCTTTGCCGGGGAATCTCAGGCCCGGAACAAGTATACCTATTTTGCCAGCGTAGCCAAGAAGGAAGGCTATGAGCAGATCTCCTCCCTGTTCCTCAAGACCGCCGATAACGAAAAGGAACACGCTAAGATGTGGTTCAAGGAGCTCAGCGGTATCGGCAGCACCGCCGAAAATCTGGCCGTCGCCGCCGACGGGGAAAATTATGAGTGGACGGATATGTATGAGGACTTTGCCAAAACCGCCGAGGCCGAAGGCTTCCACGATCTGGCTGTAAAGTTCCGTCTGGTGGGTGAGATCGAAAAGCACCATGAGGAGCGGTACCGCGCCCTGCTGAAGAACGTAGAGACCGCCGCCGTCTTTGAAAAGAGCGAAGTGAAGATCTGGGAATGCCGGAACTGCGGCCACATCGTAGTGGGCACCAAGGCGCCCGAGGTTTGCCCCGTCTGCGCTCATCCGCAGAGCTACTTTGAAGTACACGCCCAGAATTACTAAGAAAGAGCGTAAAAATATGGAACTGCGTTTTTACATCTGCAGGCACTGCGGCAATATAACGGTCAAGGTGAAGGACAGCGGCGTGCCCCTGGTATGCTGTGGGGAGAAAATGACCGAGCTTATCCCCGGCACCACCGATGCTTCCGCAGAAAAGCATGTGCCCCTCTGGACTGTAGAACAAAACACAGTCCGCGTCCGGATAGGTGCGGCGGAACACCCCATGCTGCCCGTACACTACATTGAATGGATTGCATTACAAACCCGGCAGGGCGTGCAGTTTAAATCCCTGCACCCCGGCGACAAACCCGAAGCCAGCTTTGCCCTCAGTCAGGGAGATGAAGCGGAGGCGGTCTACGCCTATTGCAATCTTCACGGCCTTTGGAAGGCCTGATGCTGCATACACTACAAAACGGCGCTGCGCAAGCGCCGTTTTTTTTGCGCCGCATTCCGCTCCCTCCCCGGAAAAGCCGCCCGCATCGCTTTGGACGGCCCTTTCGCTGAGGTTGTAATGTAGGAGTATGGATGAATTGGAAAGACTGCTTGATTCTTTAAAATAATGATCCCGCACCTGCTCCGAGAGACAAAAGGAGCAGTGCTGCCGCCGCGCCCAACAGGGGCAACCTTCTTTTCAGGCGCTGGCGTACAAATCTGCTCACCTTATGCGCCCAGAGCCCGGCCCAAAGCCCGGCAGCTGTCCAGCCCGTCTGCGTCCGGTGCGCCGCAGCAGATGACGCTTTCCTGCACCAGCTGAATGCCGTCTTCCCGGCACCGCTCCTCCCAGGAACGCATCCATTCCCCGTCGCCCCAGCCATAGGAGCCGAACAGGGCCACGGCCTTGCCGCCCAAAGCCCCTTCCACGGCGGCAAACATGGGCTCAAACTCACTTTCTTCCAGCACCTCTGCGCCCATAGCCGGGCAGCCAAAGGCAATGGCGTCCAACTCTGCCAGCTTGGCGGCGTTCACCCCATCGGGGGTCAGGCTTCTGGCTTCCGCCCCCGCGGCCTCCATACCCTCCAATACGGCCTGCGCCATGGCTTCGGTATTTCCGGTGCCGCTCCAATAGATCACTGCACATTTTTTCATAGGCTGTTTACCTTCCTTTCTTCTTTTACGCTTTATGTTTCCACAATAAGGGTATCCAGTGTGTGCCCCGCCTGCCACAAGTCCCAATAGATCCGGGTACAGCGGTCATATTTTTCAAACAGGGCCCGGGTCCGGCGCTCATCCCCGTATACCTTCCAGTGGCCGGTGCACTTGCTTTTGGCCGCTCTGTTTTCGATAAAGCCCTTTACATCCTCCGGCGGGTAACTGAGGAACAGTCCTATCTCATGGGGAAAGTCTTTCTTTTCCCGTAACCGCTGCATCAGCTGCCCCAGACACGCCCCGCTGCGCCGGGAGGGATACCCTGCCGCCTCCAGCAGCCGGGCCGTCTCCTTCCCCCTTAGATCCCGTTCCAGCGCTCTGGGCCGAAACAGATACAGCAGTGCCCGGTGGCTCTGCCAGCAAAGGGGCAGCAGGCACAGTCCTTTGGGCACTATCCGCCGGTTCAGTTCCCGCAGATCCTGCAGCAGCCCCGGTACATCCCCATATGGGCAGGGAAAGAGGCTGCCGGTTTTGATCCCCGCTAAAGTGGGGGCGCATTGTCTGATCAGTATCTCCTCCGACATATATGCCTTTTTTCCTCCCGGAGCTTGTTTTTATGCTTTGAGTATAAAAGAAAAAGGAGCCTTCTTCCGCTCCAAAGCGTGCAAAAAAGGCTCCAAAATGACAGATCGTCCACGGTATGCAGCCCATCTCATCCGTAAAACCGGCATGGCTGCCCCCAGGGCACCGTGCTCTCTCCCACCTGCCGCAGTTTGAACCTGTGCCTTTCCCATACGCCTTCAGTCCCTCGCTGCTGTTCATGCCAAAGCGATCGGATCGTCATCTGCTCTCCTCTCCCCCGCTCTGCTCCGTCAATGCCCCTTCCCCCCGGCAAAGCCACTCACCAGAAGACCCCTCCCGGCATACAAAATACCGAAAGGGGCCTGCCCGTATTTCATCCCTCTTATTGCCCGCCTGTTACGGCCGGGGCACAGCTGTCCCGCTCCATGCCGCAGCGGTATGCATTGGGGGATACGCCTATGACGGCCCGGAAAGCCCGGGCAAATTTGCTGGGATTATCATATCCGAATTCCCCCGCAATATCCAGCACCGTCCGATCCGTTTTCCGCAGGAGCTCCGCCGCCCCATGCATCTTCTGCGCCCGCAGAAAGGCTGCCGGGGACATGCCGTATACCCCCCGAAAGCTCTGCTGCAAAGCCGAAGTGGAAACGCAGAACCGGGCTGCCAGCGCTTCGGAGGTGCATTTGCCATCCCGGTTGGCCAGCAGATAAGCTTCCACCTCCTTGGCCAGCTGCACCTGCCCGTTACTGTAGCCCCTCCGCCGGGGTTCTCCCTCCAGAGGAAAGGCGCTTAAAAAAAGCAGCAGCTCCAGTATCTTCACCTTGAAATACCCCTTGCGGATGCTTTCCGGCACGGAATACAGCTCCGAAAAAATATGCCGCACCCCGCTGGAAGAGCGGCAGGCAAAATAGGAGGTATCCCCCGGAAACCGGTCTCCCAGAGTGCCGACGCCCACATTTACATCCGAAAGAAAGCAGGAAAGGCAGTCCGGGCTCCGGGCAGGATCCAGGGCCACCGTAATGCCATGGTAGTGCCCCGTAGGGAACAGGGCCGGCCCTGTCAGACTTTCCTCCCAGGCTACAGACAGGTCTCCCGGAGCCAGAAAGTAATAGCTTTCCCCGCTGTGATACTCTATGCGGCCCTCCCGGCAGTGGGTGATCTCCATGATCTTCCCTCCGCTGCGGGGCAGGCAGCAGCTGGAGGTATGGGCATCTATATACCGTATCTCTATTCCCGGGAACACCGGGTATACCGTAAGACTCACCGCGCCGCCGCAAAGCAGCTGCACCTTTGGTTCCGGCTGCTCGCAGGCATGTTCCGGCTGTATGGACCTGGTCTCCCGGCAGGTTTGGTTCAGGTTATCTAACTCCATGTCTGTATTATACGCCCGGTCAGCCCTTTCTGACAAGTGTTCTTTGTGTGAACTCCGCCCCTGTCTATGGGAAAAGCCGCCCGGCGCTCCCGTTCTGTTCTTGTTCTGTCGGCCGTGCTGCGGGATTCCGGGCATAGGAAAACGCCCCGGATCTCTCCGGGGCGTTTTCGAGGAACATCCTTAAGCTCTGTTGACTTAAAGAAGTTTTAATACAGTTCTCCCAGGTGGTACCGCTCCAGCTCGGCCTTTTCATCGTTATAGATGTAATCGTTCCGATAGGGGCTCAGGCTGTTCACGGCTACATAATGGAAGTCCTTATCAAAGGTCAGCATGGTGAAGTAGCCTTCCTTAGCTGCCGCTTCGATATCCACGTTGATGGCCGTGGTCTTGCGCATACCATAGTAGAAGTAATGGTGGCTGGCATAGCCTGCATTGCTGCTGAGCACCAGCCGCACGTTGGAGCAGGGCTTGACTACGTTCTCTTCCAGCTTCAGGGCGCTGTCGGCGATCTTCTGCTTCTGGGTCATATCCGCCAGCAGGTAGGTGTGCACCATCAGGATGCCTACGGCCTTCTTGTCGGAATCGAAGCGTTCCTTGGCCCACTTGAGCCCTTCTTCGGTCATGGCGTCTTCACCCAGACCCACCAGGATCATCCGCTTGTCGCCGATGCGGAAGCGGTAGACAAAGCCCTTGCCGCCCTCAAAGAGATCCTTCTCATCGAAGCCCTCCCGCACGGGCTGCTGGAGGAACAGGCTGCCTGCGGCGGCCTCCTTCTCTCCGGCTACCATGAGCACATCCTTGCCTGCATCGTCATAGAGCTTCTGCATGGCGTCGTTGAACACCTTCCACTGGCCTGCATCGGCGGCATTCTCCACCATGTTGCCCGTGTGGAGCACCAAAGATACATCCTTCCGGTGGATGTAGTCCGTCATGGCCGTAAAGGCCTCGCTGGGCTGGCTGCCGTTGACCATCTGGTTGGTATCGTACATCCAGGCCACCATGAACTTCTTGGTGTAGATCTCCAGATAGCCGTCCGTCACCACGAACTTTACGTTGGCAAGGTTCTCGTTCAGGTTTACAAAGTCCTTCTCCTGCAGGCCCATAGCATAGGTGCCGGGATAGACCTTGGTCACGGAAGCCGTGCCCTTGAAGCGGAAGTCCGCCTCGGTATACAGAGCCGTATCGATATCCACGGTGTAGCCGCTTACGGTATGCTCCTCTCCGTCATAGTGCACTCTGTCGTGGTTGCCGGTGATAGTCACCACCACTTCCCCTGCATAGGGAGTGATCTCCAGGGTGCCCTTCACATAGGTCAGCTTGTAGTTGTGGGTCACATCGTTCCCCTCTGCATCCACGATGACAGCGTCATAGGGATACAGCAGAGCGGCATACCTGCCGGCATTGATCTTTTCGCCATCAATGGTCACATCCGCCACTCTGTGGCCGGGAGCCAGATAGTCCGTATCAATGCCGTTCTGGCCGTGGGGCTGGCCGTCATATTCCACGGTGTTGTCCCGGGCGATAATCAGCACCTTTCTTTCCCCGGCGCCCCGCTTGGTGATGCGCAGGTCGCCGAAGATATAGTTGATCGCATAGTTCCGGGTCACATCGTTCCCCTTTGCATCCACGATAACGGCGTCAGATACGTCGATCATGGTCTCGTAGTAGCCGGCTTCCGTAGCGGTGAAGCTGCTTTCTACCGACTGGACGCTGTGGCCTTCCGCCAGATTGGAGGCAGTGTGGCCCACATAGCCGTGGGGCTGACCGTCATACTCCACCTCGCTGTTGTCCGCCCGGACGATCACGGGGTTCTTGGGGTCAAGACCCCGCTTGGTGATGGTCAGGTCACCGGCCACATAGGTGATCACGTAGTTATGGGTCACATCATTCCCGTTTGCATCCACAATGGCGGCATCGTAGGGAACGAACTCTCCGGGATACTCCCCGGCATCCGTCCGTCCGCCGGCGAGAATGAGCTTCTTCACCTTGTGACCCGGAGCCAGATACTCAGTGGTATAGCCATTCGCCCCATGGAACCTGCCGTTATACTCTACGGTGTAGCTGTTGGCGATGATCTTTACCCTCTTTTCTCCGGCGCCCCGCCTGGTAACGGTCAGGCTGCCCAATACGGGGGTAATCTCATAGTTCTCTGCCAGGGTGTTCCTGTTCAGGGTGTAGGTGAAGGTATTGTCGCTTTCCCCGGCTTCGGTCTGGCTGCCGGTCACATCAAACTGTGCCCCCTCTCCCTTTACAAAGCCGTCTCCGGTGACATCCACGACCTTGCTGGTCAGGGGTGTACCGTCGTATTCCTTCTCATCGCTGCCGGAAGTCAGGGTGAGCTTTCTGGCGGTAATGGTCAGAGTGCCGTCCTTCTCTTCCTTGATCTTATACTGGTCCGCATGCTGCAGATCCAGCTTCACGATGGCATTGTTGCCTGCCGCCGTATCGGACACGTTCTTCACCACGGCGGTGATGGTCACGGTCACCTTGTCGCCGGTGGGCAGGGTCAGGGAATCTCCTGCGGCCACGGTGTAGCTGACGCCGTCATAGATCACGGTGTAGCCACCGTCCCGGTGGTTCTCCCCGTCATACTTCCAGCTGTTGCTGTTGGCCTCTACCTTCAGGATCTTCTCGTTGACGGTAATGGTCAGGGTGCCGTTGTTATAGGTGATCTCGTAATCCCCGGTAACATCCTCCCCTGCGCCGTTATGGATCACGGCGTCGGAAGGCACGTTGGGCACGCTGCCCGTATAGGTGATGGTGCCGGTAACGGTAACGGTCTGTATGGCGTCCCCGGCGGCCAGACCTTCGCTGGTGTAGCTGTTTCTGGTCAGAGGCGTGCCGTCATACTGCTTGCTGGCAGAACCGGCGGTGATGGTCAGGGGCCGGGCCGTAACGGTCAGGGTGCCGGACACGGTCTTGATCAGGTAATTCTCCTCCAGCGTATTCTCATGGAGCGTATAGGTGAAGGCATTGGTGCTGAAGCCCTTGTGGAGCTGGCTGCCCGTTACGCTGTAATCGGCGCCTTCGCCCTGTACAAAGCCCATCTCGGAGACGATAACGGTGCCGTCGGTCAGAGGCGTGCCGTCATAGACCTTCTCTGCGGTGGCAGAGGTCAGGGTCACAGGCCGTCTGTTGATGATCACCTTCTGGGTGCCGGTCAGATAGCCCGCATAGTTGCTGCCGGAGGCCCGTACCTGCAGGGTCTTGCTGTCGGAAACATTCAGGGCGGTGATGCCTGCGGGATCCGTTACCCAGGTCTCCCCGTCCACACTGTATTCCACCAGCAGCTCCCCGCCGTTGCTGTCTGCAGCAGTGGCCGTGCCCGCGGCCAGAGGCGTGCCGTCGTAATACTTGCTCACATCCTGAGGCGTGAGGGTTGCATACTGTTCAATGGAAGCCGGTGTGATCTCCAGCCAGCCGTCCACCACCACTACCCGGATGTTGCTGTAGTTCCCGGAAGTAACGGTAAAGTCGGCCACAGTCAGGCCCATCATGTACTTGCCCACATTGGTGCCCTTGGCCGTATCCTTGCCGGACTGGTTCAGGGTCACATCAATGGCCTTTTCGCCCACATCGGTGGTATAGCCCGTAATGGACTGCTCGGTGCCGTTGTAGACCACGGTGTCGGTATTGCCGGTGATGGTCACGGTGATCTCACCGGTAACGGGAGTAATCTCCAGCCAGCCGTCCGTATAGCGAACGGTCACGGTCTTGTAGTTGGGGGAAACGGCGGTGAAGTCCTCTGCCGTCAGGCCCATATAATAGGTATTTACGTCCGTACCGGCAGCCCGTGCTCTCTTGCCCTCTTTCAGGGTCACGATGGCATCGGCGGGGTTGCTTTCGATCACCCAGCCCTCTACGGACTGTTCGCTGCCGTTATAGACCACGGTGTCGGTGCCGCCCCGTACCTCTACCACGGCTTCCTCCGCCTGGGTAACGGTCAGGGTGCCAGGCTGAAGGGTCAGGGTGTAATAGGCAGGCAGAGCGCCGCCGTCATACTGCACGGTGGTTCTGTCGATCACGTTGGATACGCTGCCCACGTTGGTGATGGTGCTCTCCGCCGTCATGGACAGGGAGATCTTCTCTGCCGTATCGCCGTTGACCAGACCCTCTGCGGTAAAGGCAGGCTGGGTCAGGGGCGCGCCGTCATAGACCTTCTCTGCGGATCCGGCCGTAAGGGTCAGGGGCAGGGTGTAATAAACGATGATCTCGTTGTTCCCGGCCGTTATGGTAATGCGCCTGCCGGGATCATAGACGTTTACGGTGGCGGCGGCATATTCCGCATACAGATCGGCTGCCGCATTGGCCGTCAGGGTACTGCCGATAACCAGCCTGCCGGTCTGATCCGCCGCTACCTGCACGGTGGTGCCCTTGAGATAGTGATGGATGGTGTAGGGGGCGGTGTTCAGCTTGAAGTGCAGCTTCAGCTTCAAAGAACCGTCGGCAGCTACCACGCCGGAAAGCACGTTGCCCGCATAGCCTTCGTCAAAGACATAGTCCGTGGATCTGGACAGCTTGTCTTTCTCGGTAACGGACACGGTGGTACCCGTGGTGCCCTTGCGGATTTCCGCATGATGAGGATCATCCAGATAGGAACCGTCCAACTGCTGATAGTAGGTCTCTACCCGGTAGGGAGTATCCGCTGCGGGTTCCCATACGGCATACAGATCGTTGCTGCCGCCTGCATTCACCCGCAGGCTGCTGCCGGGGGCAAAGGAGACGCTGCCGGAGGCGGAGGTGCTCCACCCCAGGAAGTTGTAGCCCTGCCGGGCGGGGAGCCCGGTAGTATCATAGGAAAGAACCTCTACCCGGCCGTTGACCGCCAGAGCCTCTACGGTATAGGTGGCGTCCGTGCCGAAGTTGCTGTGATAGGTCAGGGAGACGGTGTTTTCCTTCACGCCCCATACGGCATACAGGGTCACATTCTCTCTGCCCAGGATCAGCTGGCTGCCGGGATAGTAATCCGGTGCGGCAGCTTCTGCGCTCAGGACCCAGCCAAGGAACTGGGGCTTATCTGCGGGTCCGGTAAGGCCTGCGCCGGAGAGCACTCTGGCAGCGGCCCCTTCCGCATACCGCCCATCGTCTACGGGCACATCGCCCGTACCGCCGTTTGCGTCATAGGTAACGGTGTAGGCGTTGAGACTGCCTACTCTGGCATAGATATGGTAATCACGGGTGATCAGCATGCTGGGGTTGAAGGGGGAACCGTCCTCCATGACCCAGCCCAGGAAGGCATAGCCTTCTGCAGGCGTATAAGCGGGGATATCGCTGTTCTCCATGGCGGTGCCGTGGGGGATGCCCGCAACGGCCTTTACCACGGTGACCTTATCTTCCTGATAGAAGGTAACGGTGTGCACCGGAGCCACCCACTTGGCATAGAGGGTGATGTTCTGGGCGGGCATGGTCTTGCCGGCAAAGGCAAACTGCTCCCCTTCGCCCTGCTCGTTATCGTACCAGCCAGCGAAGATATACCCTTCCTTCCCGGCGGGGGCGGTGGGGGTATAATCCGCATTGGCAATGGACTGCTGGAACTTCCGGCTTTCGGTTTTATCTACGCTGCCGCCGTTGATGAACTTGATCTGATAGCTGTTGCGGGTGTAGTAAAACCTGGCGTTGTTATATCCGTTTCCGTTGCGCGTACCTTCTTTATAGGTAAAGCCTGTGATGGGATACTTATCTTCGTCAGTAACAGTATATCCTGTACCGGGGCTGGTATCCTTATGATGGAGCTTGTAGCTCACTCCGTTATAAGTCTGTCCACCGGATTCCCCGGGCAGGACTTCCACATAGTAGTAAGCCGTTTCGGAACCGCTGTCGGTCTTGGGGCCGTAGAAGCTGGCGCCACCCAGAGGCATGGTCTGGATATTGACCTGATAGGGGCCGGACAGTCCATTCCAGTAGTCATAACTACCTGTAGTGCTCCAAGTGCTGCTGCCATTATAGGTGGGCCACTGATCGCTGATATTGGCGCCGTGCTTAGCAGTAATGCGCAGACTGGTGTTTTCTACCCATCTGTTGCTCTGCCGGTTGTAGAACTTCACCTCATACACATTGCGGGTGTAATATACCTTTACAATGGTGGAACCGTCCCCGGCGATGGTAGCCTGGGTGATGGTCTGGGCGGTAAAGCCGGTGTAGCTTTTGGCAGCGGCTGCGGTCTGGCTGCCGGTGGCGCCGGTTCTGGTTTCGATGTCCTTGGAGGAGTAGCCGTCGTCATCGGCGTTCTCCAGGAAGTGGATCACCGTGTAGCTGGCAGTGCCTGCCTTCCAACCGGCCACCAGCGTGGTGTTTTCGGCAATGGCGGCAAAGTCGGCAGCGGCGCCGGCTTCCGTAAACCAGCCGTTGAACACATAGCCGGGGCGAGCGGGAGCGGCGGGGGCTGCGGCGGTCTGGCCCTGGGCATAGAAAGCAGGGGCCACATAGGAGCCGCCCTTGGAATCGAAGGTGATCCAGAAGCCCTTGCTCACCTGGGCGGTCAGAGTCACATCCGCCCCGTCCAGCGTTACGCTGTCTACGGGGATACCGTTCAGCAGCCAGCCGGTGATGGCTTCATCCCCTGCTACAGGGAAGGATACACCGGATGTGGAGATAGTCTCTCCGTTCCGGCCGGATCTGGTAGCCACTACGGCTCCGCTGGTATTCTTGAAGAATACATAGAATACATCCGTAAAGGCGGCGGTAAGGGTAACGGTCTCCGTGGCGGTGATCCCGGTTACCACGCCAAAGCCGGTAAACCGGCTTTCGCCTGCGTATCAGCCATCAAACCGGTAGCCTTCCTTTGCGGGGGCGGCAGGCTGCAGCAGCGTATCGCCGTTTTTCACGATCTGGCGGGCGACCTCCTGCTCCTCTGCCATAAAGACATAGGTGCGGTAGAACGCATCGTCCGGAATGACGGACTGAGGCTCCACAGGGGTCTCTTCTTTGATGGATTCCTGCTCCGATGGAGCGGAAGCGGGGGATACCTCCTCCTCATTCTGCTGGGGAGCAGGCACATCCACACTTCTTTCTTCCACTATGCCTTGGGGCTGGACGCCTTCCGCTATGATGTTCACCGGCAGTGCCGTAAAGAGCATCATGAACGTAAGGACCCATGCCGTTACCTTGGACAGGGCGTTTCTCATGGTTTGTTCCTCCTTTTTCTTTTTTCCGTGCTGCATTTTCTTTTGCGGACTTTGCACCCATGACCGCAGGACACTTTTCGATGATCATCGTATTTTAAACTGACTACGGTCTATTTTGGATTACGCTACCACTATACCATAACCGAAATGTGAAAACAATGACTGTAATGTGAATTTGCAATATTATTTTTTCATAAAATTATTAAAAACGTGAAGGATCCGGACGAAAAACAGCCTGCACCATCCGCAGGCCGCATTTCCCGGGAAAGAGTGGGGCTCTAGGGAAAAAAACGCTCCCTCCGCAGTGGAGGAAGCGTGGGTATGTGGGGATCGATGGCTGGGCCGCGGGGGCTCCCCTCCTGCGTCTCTTCGGGAGGCGGGGGCGCCGGGGCGGCGGCACCGCCGCTGCCGGGCCGCTGCGCGGCCCCGGCCTTTGGCGCAGCCAAAGCCGGCGCCCCCCAGCTCCGTAAAGCCCTCAATACTCGTCTATGCAAATGCGCCGGGTGGCGTCGATATGCAGGCAGTCCAGGCTGTTCCGGGCCGTATCCAGAAAGCCCGGATCCTCGTCGGAAAAGAAATACCGGACGGTATCCTCGCCCGTTCCCTCGCCCAAAGGCAGCTCCCTTTGCAGCCGCCGGGACAGGGCCGCCCCGGAATGGATAAAGGTCACCTCCGGCATCTGCCTGCGGAAGGTCTCCACCAGAAAGGGATAATGGGTGCAGCCCATGATCACCGTGTCCACCCCCGTATCCCGGAAGGCGGCCAGATACCGCTCCACCGTCATTACGCTGATGGGATCCTCCGGCGCAAAACCGTTTTCCACCAAAGGCACAAACAGGGGGCAGGCTTTGCTGAAAACCACCGCTTCCGGGCACTTCTCCCGGATGGCCCGCTCATAGCTGCGACTGTCAATGGTGGCCTTGGTGCCGATGACGCCGATGCGCTTGTTCCGGCTCTGGGCCAGGGCATCGTCTACGGAAGGCTCTATGACCCCCAGCATGGGCAGGGCAAAGGTTTCCCGCAGTATGGGCAGGCAGTTGGCGCTGACGGTGCCGCAGGCTATGACCACCGCCTGCACCCCCTGGGAAAGCAGAAAGCGCATATCCTGGCAGGCATAGCGGGTGATGGTCTCCGGCGTGCGGGAGCCATAGGGCACCCGGGCAATATCCCCAAAATAGGTGAGCTCCAGCCCCCTTGTATAGCGGCATATCTCGTTGAGAACCGTCAGCCCTCCCAACCCGCTGTCAAATACGCCGATCTTGGTAATAGGATCCACAGAATCTCTCCTTGTATCTTGTCTTGTATATAATATATTGTACGTCTCCGACTACCTTTCAGAACAGCCGCAGTCTTCCCCCCGGTTCCTCCGGGCTTTGGAGCCAGGCGAATACCTCCTCCTGCTTATACAGGATGTCCGCTTTCCGGCACGACTGTTCCAGCAGGGCCCACAGCTCCTTTTCATGGGGCAGGGGCAGTTGGTAGGCGGAGCCATAGGTACGGATATACCGCTCCTTCATCCCGGGGAAGTATCTGTCCAGCTGCCGGTAAAAATACTGCCGGTCACCGTCCCGCAGCGTCAGCCCCAGGCCAAAGGTCACAACTGCCTTTACCCTTGCCTCCCGGCAGCAGTCCAGCAGCCCCAGCAGATTCTCCCGGCTGTCGTTGATAAAGGGCAGCAGGGGGCACAGCCACACCGCCGTGGGCACGCCTTCTTCGTGAAAGGCACGCAGCACCTCCACCCGGCGGGCGGTAGTGCATACGTTGGGCTCCAGAATGCGGCACAGGCTCTCATCGCAGGTGGTCAGGGTCATCTGTACCACAGCCCGGGCCTGCCGGTGTATCCGAGATAAAAGCGCCCGGTCCCGCAGGACCAGATCGCTTTTTGTCAGCACTCCTGCGCCAAAGCCATGGCGCTCTATCACTTCCAGACACCGGCGGGTCAGGCACAACTCCTTTTCCAGAGGATTATAAGGGTCGCTCATGGCCCCGGTAAAGATCATGCCCCGCTTCCGTTTTCTGGAAAGAGCCGCTTCCAGCAGCTCCGGCGCATTGATCTTGACCTCCACATCCTCAAAAAGATGCTCCATGCCATAGCAGGTGCTGCGGCTGTCGCAATAGATGCAGCCGTGGGTGCAGCCCCGATACAGGTTCATACCGTTTTGGGGCGAGAGGATGCTTTTAGCCTGTACCCGGTGCATAAGGAGAAAGCGCTTACTCCCAGTCGATGGCGCCGATGCTCTCCAGATAGGCTTCGGAATACTCCATATAGTCCTCCACAAAGCGCATCAGGTACATCTTCTGCTCAGGGAACAGGGCAGGAAGCTTTTCCATGAAATAGTCATAGGCCACATCATCGTCATAGACCTCGCCGTCATTGACGCCGGCCTCCTCCATATAGGCTTCGTCCAGCTTTATCACCGCATCCAGCAGCTGCTCCAGCACCCCGGCGGGGAGGATATCAAAATCCCCCTGCTCCCGGAACTTGTTCAGGGCAAATGCCTTTATTTCTTCGGCGCCGTTGTCTTCCTGAGTGACGGCCTCGTTTTTGATCTCTTCCATTCCATATGTCCTTTCTGCGGAACATCCGCTTTTGATCCATGAGCAGTATACCACCAATCTGTTCCGCCGTCCACCTGCCATTTGGG
>ENA-UOJD01001538-UOJD01001538.1-human-gut-metagenome-genome-assembly--contig:-P48-NODE-1538-length-22887-cov-5.822617_pt1 | contig 22887 bp, 25 predicted proteins | sample MGYA00242342_ERZ723889 | MGnify/ENA metagenome assembly ERZ723889
TCGCTTCATAGAATCACCTCACGTTGAAAGCAAAATGATTTATATGTGCAGTCCATCGAGCCACTTTCTGAGTTCGTTCTCTGGAACTCTGCCGTTTAGCATTTTACCCTGCAACAAGGTTGCTCCCGGACAGCTTGGCTGCAAACTTTCATTGGTCTTGCCCATACCGCTTCCACCGGAGGTTGCGAAAGGGATAATCGTTTTACCGCTTAAATCATAGCTTTCAAGGAAGGTATTGATAATAGTCGGTGCGACATACCACCAAATCGGAAAACCGACAAAGATAGTGTCATAGTCCGCCATATTGGAGAGCTTTTCTGCAATTTCAGGACGGAAATTCGAGTGGTTCATCTCCACCGAACTGCGGCTCTTTTTGTTTGTCCAGTCAAGGTCAGCACGGGTGTAGGGCTGTGCGGGTTTAATTTCATAAAGGTCTGCATCCGCTGCTTTCGCAAGATTTTTTGCGGCTTCTGCTGTTACACCGCTTGCACTGAAATAGGCTACTAACTTTTTACTCATCATAACTTCTCCTTAGATTTATTTTGTTTTATAACGGATGAACACTGCGCCGGAAGCATAGGTCTTTACCTCGACCAATGTCAGCGGTGTAGGCTTGCCATCACCATTGTCTGTTCTGTTGAAGACTGGCGGGAACGATGCTCTGCCGTCAATACCAGCTCCGATCAAAACGATTACTTCATCCAGCAGTCCTGCGTCGAGAAATGCCGTATTGATGGCAGGGCCGCCTACAATTCCAAGTCGTTCAATGCCGAAGGTTTCCCTTAAAATTTCACAGGCGGCAGCCAAATCAATTTTAGAATCGCCGGTCACGATATACGATATGTTCTTCTCATCCAAATAGCTCAAATATTCCCGACTTACCTGTTTTGAAGTAATCAGAATGTGCGGTTTATCATACCCGCTGTCATGTTTCCATAACAGCGTGCCTTTGGTATCCACAACGATTGTGTAACCGCCTGTGCTGTCTGCTTTTTTAGAAATAGTTTCTGTTCCAAAAGCGACATTGTTTTTAGGCGTAAATTCTCCGGGTTCTGCCAATTCCAGTCGTGCGGTTGTTTTTCCGCTGATTGCTGACTGCAAGCCTAACTCGTCCAGCAGGGGATAATAGTCCTCCACGCCTGCAAGCTGCCCCACCATATCACAATCGATTCTTCCGTCAACGGAAGTCATCATGTAGCAAACAATGTACGGTTTGTTCATCTCATTATTTCTCCCTTTTCATATTTTGATAAATAATCAGCCGATTCCATTTGTTTTCAGCCATTCGCTCACATCGCCGGACAAACTGCTTCCCCCGGAATAGTGAACGGACAGCGCTTCGCCCATCGCTGCATCGGGAGCAAGTTTTGCGATAGCCGTGAGGCTCTGACCGAATCTGCCACCGCCGTGAGAACAGAACGGTATAATGGTCTTTCCACTGAAATCGTATTCTTCCAAGAAGGAGGCAATCGGCATGGGGATGGAAGCCCACCAGTTGGGATATCCGAGAATGATCGTATCATACTGCTCCATATTCTCCACATGGTTCTTGATTTCGGGACGGGCTTGTGCTTTTTGATCTTGTTGTGCTTCATCCAAAACGGTATTATAATCGCTGGAATAGGGATGTACGAGTTCAATCTCGAACAGATCAGCGCCGGTCTGAGACTGAATTTCTTCGGCAATTCCTTTGGTATTGCCGCCCCATGAGAAGAAAGCAATCAACACCTTACCGTTGTTTCCGTCATTCTGTTTCGTTCCTGCACTGATAATACTTCCGTTTCCGGCGGCAACATTTCGTACAAGGCGGATACCGATGTTAAAACTGCCTTTATTTTGTTCCAATGTTGCACGATAGGCGCTGCGCATATTCTTCGCAAAATCATTCCAGCCGCCTCCGCGATATATCCGAAGCGTACCGCTTTCGGCTCCGGCAGGATCGGTATCTGCTTCGGTACTATAAGTGCCGTAATAATCCCAAACCCACTCACCAACATTGCCGTGCATATTGTAAAGTCCCCATTTGTTTGGAGAAAAGCTATTTACGGCAACCGTGGTTTGACGATATTCGCCCGGTTTGGTAGAAAGGTTGCCCTGTGAAAAATAATTGTCCTCAATTTCATAAGGATAATGCCCATAGTAGTTGGCTTCTTCGGCACTGATGGAATTTTCGGTATTGAACGGCGTTGTGGTTCCGGCGCGACAGGCGTATTCCCATTCCGCTTCTGTCGGGAGACGATAGCCGTTGGCGCTTCGATCCCAAGTGACCGTTTGACCGTCTACAGTATAGGCAGGCGTCAGATTTTCCTTTTTACTGCGGGCGTTGCAATAGCGAATTGCGTCAAGCCAAGAGATGTTTTCAACCGGCAGGTCTTCGCCGGAGAAGCTGCTGGGATTTTCACCTGTGATTTCGCGGTATTCTTTCTGTGTCAGCTCATAAACACTCATATAAAAATCGCTGACGGTAACAGCGTGCTGTGTTTCATCATCAGAACGCCAAGCCTCGGTATCGGGACTGCCCATTGCAAAGGTGCCGCCTTTGATCAGCACAAAGTTTTCCGGTGCCGTAGTGGTTGTGTTATCGGAATTTGCTGTAGAAGTATCCGTACTGCCGGATGATCCGTTCGATGGTTTGTCTTGTGATTCTGTGCTGCACGCACTCATAGCAAGTAACATAACAATCGCCAACAGAAAAGCACTAATTCTTTTCATGGCTATTCTCCTTTCTTTTAGTTTTCTTTCCGAGCCATCCGATGATTTTGACAACATAATATGCCGCAAATACAAAGAAGCCCATCATCGCAACATACTCGGTAAATACCAAATAGGCCGGCTGTTCAAAGTCAAAGAAAACGAACTGATTTTTAAGAAACATATACGATAGGATATTGGCTTTATGAAAACAATACAGTCCGTAACCGGCAATGAGAAGCCCCAATAAGCGGCTGCACCACCGAACAAACGAAGGGAATTTCTTGCGTTTCATTGTTGATTTTATAGCGCCGATCACCATGCTCCAGTGAAGTCCAAGATGAACACTTATCAAAATAAATCCCCAATAGGAGGCTGCTAAGTGCATGGTTCGGGCGGTTGCCATCGGGCCGTTTATCGGCAGGGCTGCAAACACATGGCGGGACATCACGACACCGCTGAAACCAAGGCACAATATGCTTGCTAAAACGCCGAGATTCACAATCGTTCTATAAATACGAAGTGCCGTGTATTTTCCCTTAAAAAGAGCAGCATACCACTTTATGTTCAGCACATTGTGCAATATAAATACGATCAGCGTCGTTACTCCGATCCATTCGTGAAGCATATCCCCGGTGACCTGATATGCCATTAAGCATACCAGAAGGGTTGTCATCAACAGGTCTGTAAGCCATTTTATTTTTGATTTTATCTTCATGGAAATCGTCCCCCTATTTTGCAAGGGACAGACCGTTTACCCACTCGCTGACTTCACTTTCCGAACGGGAAGCGCTCGATCCGCTGATATGTAATCCATCGAGAACAATAGCGTTTGGTTCAGCTTTTTTAATCTCGTCAATTGCATCGGAAAAAGCACTGCCGCCGGAAGTACAGAACGGTACAATGGTTTTTCCCGAAAAATCGTACTCATCCAAAAAGCTATACATTACCATCGGCATACCATACCACCAATTGGGGAAACCGATGAACACTGTGCTGTAATCATCCAGCTTGTCGATATGGAAACTAAGCTCCGGTTTTTCATTGTTGTTTTTCTCTGCCTGTCCTTCGTCTACCACCGTGTTATAATCATCAGAGTAGGTTTTGACGGTACGGATAGAGAACAAGTCACCCCCGGTAGCTTTTTGAATATAATTTGCCACCAAGCCGGTGTTACCAGTGATTTTTCCATCAAGAATCTGAATGCTGGCGCTTGCAGAGGCATCCACACTATCGGGTAGATTAGCGTTTTCGCCGTATGAAAAATAGGCAATCAGAATCTTTTCGGTTTTGTTTTCAGCTTCCGAATTGGAATTATCTTCGGGAGAGTTACCGCTATCATCCGATAACAACTCATTGGAAGATTGATCATTTTCATTTGATACGGTGCTTGAGGATTCTTCTGTATTTTGGTCTGATTGAGAACAGGCGGCTAAACTCATAATCAAGCATACTGCCATTAAAAGTGCAATTAGTTTTTTCATATACACACCTCCACTACTTTGTGCTAATGCTCAAATTCAAGTCATCAATCCATTTGGTAACATCATCACGGGAAGCATTGCCGTTCAGTCGCTGCCCGTCTGCAAAAGTGGCACCGCTTGTGAGCGTTTCCAAGTTTCTTGCGCTTGAACCTACTCCGCTACCGCCAGAGGTACAGAACGGAACAATCGTTTTACCCGAAAAATCATAGCTTTCCATAAATGTGCTGACGATTCTCGGTGCTTCTCCCCACCAAATCGGATATCCAATGAATACAATGTCGTATTGATCCATATTATCAACCGAACCGTTTATTTCAGGACGAGCATTGGGATCATTCATCTCTTTTGTGGAACGGCTGTTGTTATCATTGTAATTGAGGTCTGCTGATGTGTATGGAACTGCCGGAACGATTTCATAAATGTCTGCGCCAGTTACATCAGCCGTTGTTTCAGCAACTTCTTTGGTAGTACCGGTAGCCGAAAAATAGGCTACAAGTATTTTTGAAGTGGATTCAGTATTATCATCGTTTGTTACAGAACTGTTGTTATCCACCTCGTTTGTACTGCCGACCGAGGATTGATCAGTTGTTTGATTTGACTGTGAACACGCTGCGAAAGATAAAAGCATAAAAGTTGCCATTAAAAGTGCAACAAATTTTTTCATTTCAATACCTCCATTATTTTGCTGTGATATTAAGGTTTAATCCGTTTATCCATGATATAACCGTGCTGCGGGAAGCGCTGCCGTTCAGTCGCTGCCCAGCCACAAACGAAGCGCCGCTTGTGAGCTTTTCCAAGTTTCTTGCGCTTGATCCCACTCCGCTGCCGCCGGAGGTGCAGAACGGAACAATCGTTTTGACCGAAAAATCATAGCTTTCCATAAAGGTGCTGACGATTCTCGGAGCTTCGCCCCACCAAATCGGATAGCCGATAAATACAATGTCGTACTGCGCCATATCGGATACGCTTCCACTGATAGCAGGACGAGCATTTGGATCGTTCATTTCTTTTGTAGAACGGCTATTGTCATCGTTGTAATTGAGGTCTGCTGATGTATATGGAACTTCGGGAACGATCTCATAAATGTCTGCTCCCATAACATCGGCCGCAGTTTCGGCAACTCCCTCTGTGGTGCCGGTAGCTGAAAAATAAGCAACTAAAATTTTGGGGGAAGTATCCTCGGTCGGCTTGCTTTCCTCGACAGGCTTTGATGTGATATTGCCGCCTTTATCCGAGCTTGTGTTGGAACTGGATTGGTTATTATTGTTACCGCCATTATTGGTGTTTTGGTTATTGCTGCTCGTATTTCCATTCGTACTTGCATTAGATCCTGATGAGCTATTATTGCTACCATTATTGGTATTTTGACTATTGCTGTTTGTGCTTCCGTTTGCACTCGTATTAGAATCGGAATCGTTGTTTGATGTATCCGATATGCTGTCGGTGCTGTTTTCACCGCTTGTGTCTTCGCTGTCTGTCTGCACTGTGCTGTTGCTCAATGTGGTGCTGTTTTCTGAGGAAGTATGTGATTCAGGTGCTTGAGAACAGGCGGCCAAGCCGATGATCATCACAAGCGATAAAAATATGGAAGTTAGTTTTTTCATTTGTCATTCCTCCTGTATTACTGTTTCAGTGAAAAAGTAATTTCTTCACGGCTGTCCAAACTTTCAAAAACAGATAGATCGGATGTCACTTTTCCAATCGGAATAACCTCTACAGAAAGATTGGGATTGTCTGTCTGCGCATAGAAGATAGCCATATTGTGATGTGCTTCACAGTAGGTGATATCGCCGTTGTCAAAGGTCTTTTTTCCGCCTTCAAGATTCTCCGGATAAAAATCAACGCCGCCGTAATACTCTCTGCCTGCATATCCAACCATAGAAATTGTCAGCGGAAACTGCGCCTTGATTTCCTGAGCTAATGCCGTATCATAAAGCACACCGTCTAAAACGGTATTACCAATCGTAATCTGAATTGCTGTTTGACCGTTTTGTGCAGTGTTGTTATCCTGCTTTGATATGCCGATAGAATCCAACCAGCTTGTTACGGCAGCTTTTGCGTCGGGAACATCTTTGGCTTCGATCGCAAGACCGTCAAGCGTTTTTTCGGCTTTACTTGCAGCACTGATTGTGCGATAGCTGCCGCCTGCTCCGTAACCGTCGTGTGTACAGAAAGGAATAACCGTCTTTCCTGATAAATCATACTGATTCAAGAATGAGATAACCGCCTGCGGAACATCGGTTGCCCAAACCGGATATCCCACAAATACGGTATCATATTTCGTAATATCCAGATTGCTTTCCTTTAACTCCGGCAAAATGTTATTTGACATTTCATTGTGATTGACATCCCGCAGTTCATCAAAATCTGCCGTATAATGTGTTGCAGTTTCAATCAGATGAATATCGCCGCCGACCGTTTCCTGAATCATCCGTGCTACATATTCCGTTGTTCCGAAACGCTCGCCGTCAATAACGATGCTTGCGGATGTGGAAGCGTCCACGTTGTCTGGGTATTCCGTATTGCCCCAGCGAGAAAAGTAGGCAATCAAAATTTTGTTTTCGCCTTGTCCCGCAGAATTATCCGGTGCATTCGTATCGGAAGGCGATGTGGAGCTTTGATTTCCACTCTGCGATGAAGAATTATCCGCAGGAGGAACTTCTTTGTTTCCGCAAGCCGCAAGTGAGACTATCATTAATACAGCCAACATTACGGAGAACAGCGTTGTAACTTTCTTTTTTGTTTTCATGTCTTTCACCTCTGTTCAGTTTTATTTTTTTTATAAATTTTTCGTTTCTCTGATCATGTAGTCAAGTTCATCCAAAGCCTGTTGCTTATCGTGAATATCATCGAGCAGTTGATATCGCTGCTTCCTAAGAATTCTGATCTGTTCTTCTTTACTCCCGGTTTTATCGTGAAGGAGCTGTAGGTATTTTTTTAAGACCTCCATATTCATACCTGACTTTAATAAAGAATGGATCAGTCCAATCCGCTGAAGTTCCGTTTCTGTATAATCGAAGGTTCCGTCTGCAAGTGTTTGATGTTCTAAAAGGTCATTTTCTTCATAGCTTTCCAGCTTTTTCATACTAATGTGAAATCTTTTGCTTGCTTCATTCAGAGTCATTATTATCCTCCACTTCATAAAAAAAGTAAGTGTCATCTGGAAGCTATGATTCTTCCTGATTACACTTACATTATACTAAGCAAGCTCTATTATATCAAATACTTAGTTTTTATGCCTTAGCCATACCTAAAAGGCATTTAATGTGTTCTATAAATTTTGTTGCCGCTAAACTGAACGGCTGCCCTCGTTTCCATGCCAATACACTGGTAGCTGTTAAGTCGGGAGATAACGGACGGTATGTTATTTTTGACTGATCCCAAAATGGTACGGAACCTTCCACCACTACGGAATATGCTAATCCCTGACTCACCATAATAGCTGCATTGGTACTCAAATTGCTGGTAAACATCACATTCAGATTTTCATAATAATCACCGAACCAACTTGCAAGTTCACTTTGTACCCGCAAACGACGGGGCAGAATAAGCGGAAGTTCTGAAAGTTCCCCAGCCGTAACAGCATCTTTTTTGGCAAGCGGAGAATCCGGGCGCATTAACACAACCCAACGCTCTTTCATGTCAAGGCGGTTAAAATCGTATTTTTCAATATCAATCGGTTCCAGCAATAAGCCGATATCAACCAAGCCTCTATCCATCTGATCCTTTACATGATCGGCTGTTGCTGTATAAATATCAAAGGTAACACGAGGATATTTTTCATGGAAAGATTGAAACAAATCGGGTAAAAGCTGAACCGATGCGATCTCGCCGCAGCCTATTGTGATTTTCCCCTCAACTTGTTCTTCCTGTATAACCAGTTCTCGTTCTGTTTTATCCACAAGCTGCAAGATTTCCTCCGCACGGCGGCGAAGCAGAAGACCTTCGTTCGTCAGGGTGATTTTGCGTGTACCTCTATCAAACAGCTTTACACCGACTTCTTCCTCCATCTGTGCAAGCTGACGGCTTAATGTGGGTTGTGTAATATGAAGAACTTCTGACGCTTTGGTAATACTCTGTTCCCGTACTACGGTCAGAAAATAACGAAGAACACGAATTTCCATAGGCTACTCCTTTCATACAATAGATATGCCTTCTTTGATTTATTATATCACATCTATGCCTGAAAAGCAATATTTCTGTTTGCCATACAACTAATTAACTTGCACTATTTAGAATTAAAAATATATTGTAGTCTAAGTTCACTTTCTTTTTCTGTTGTAATCTCTCTTAAAATGGGTACTTCAAGGGAGTCCACGGTGAACCGGGGCTGGGTTCACCGTTTAGGTAGACTTCTCCCTTGGTGTAAGAATACAATTTCTAAAGCAGATAGTAACGATTGGAGGTCGCACTGCCGTTTTCCCGGTAATGCGGCTCTTTTCGTATCAGGGCGGCTTTCTCCAAATCCTTGATCGCCCGCTTGACGGTACTGCGGGACAAGGACAGATCCGCGGCTATGGTCTTGATTCCCGGCCACGCTTTGCATTCCTTGTCCTGCCGATCATGAAGATAGAGATACACAAGCTTTGCCCGATGCGGCAGCTCGGTCTGGTAGAGCTTTGAAAAATACGGCAAGCGAACACCTCCTTAGCCCGTGCGCACAGGCTTTGTCGCTTTTGCCCGCTGTGCCGCATGGTTTATCTCCTGCACCGTTGTCGCTTCGGCAGGCTCTGTCATGGACTGGCCACCAGCAGCGGTTTCAACGCGAGGCTGCGGTTTCTTTTCCTGCGGATACCTTTTGGCGATGACACGAATCAGCTTTTCACGGGAGGTATAGCATACCCTTCGTGCGCCCTGTTCCGTTACCGTATAGGCTTCCTCTGGGAAGGAAATGCCCCACTTAAAAAACAGCTTGAGCTGTGACACAAAAGGATGCACCCCTGTTTTCATCACAATAAAAGAGCCTTTCTTCATGGATTTCAGCTCGTCCGCCGTCATTAATGGTCGCTCGGTCATTTGCAGGCTTTGAGAGGGATCGTTTTTGCTCCTGCTGACCGAACCGGTCATCACCGTCCGAGAGCCGAGGGATTTGGAGATAATGTCCGCCGTTTCGCTGGAGGGAGCAAAACCGCCCGCAATGGTGATCTGACAGTTATCCTTAATAATTTCAGCACCCTCGCGACCGTAATTCTTTTCAAGCTGCTGATAGCTTTGAATGATGCTGACGATGGAGAGCCGCCTTGAACGAGAAGCGGAGTACATCATCTCTGCGGATTGAATAGTCGGCAAGGTTCCAAACTCATCGCAGTAAAACATGGCACGATTCGGCAGCTTGCCGCCATTCTCATCAGCTACCGCCAATATCTCGCGATAGAGCTGTTGGATGAGTAAGGACACCATGAAGAACGAATTCGGATTTTCCTCCGGCATGACAATAAAAATGGCGGACTTCTCATTGCAAAACTTCTCCGCATCGATAGCAGTATCAAAGCATAAAACCTGTTCCATCTCGCTGTCAAGAAAAGCGTTCAAACGGGACATCGCCGTACTCATAATGCTTGCCATTGCCTGATCGCCGGTGGAGAGCGCCGCACCTGAAAACCATCTTGCCTTGTGGTCGGCAGGCAGACGATCCATTAAAAGCTGAAAATGATTTTTCCCCTTAACACTGCTGGGAGCCATCAGTTCCTGTATCAGCTTGAATACCGACACGATATGGCGCTCCTTTGATTCTGCAAATTCTGCAATCAAAAGAATAACCGAGGTCAAAAGCCCTTCAGCGGAATCGTAAAAGAATGCGTTCTGACCGTAAGCAGAGGCATCGCCGTCACCGTAGATGAGCGTCTTGGAGATAATCTTAGCATACTTCTCGGATTTTGCTTTGTATGCCACATCACCGGGATTCGCCTTGTGCAAGTCCATATATTTGTTTACGAGATGCAGAAGGTTATTGCCATCCGATTTAGTTGGATTTCGCAGGTCAATCACCGCAACATTGTAGCCGTAGCAGTCCTTCGCAATTCCGCCGTAGTTTCGGTAAAGGTCACCCTTGGTATCGGTCGTTAGAAAGCTCATCCCGCTGGCGCAGGCGTATTCCAGATTTGGATACAGCCAGTAGGCGGTTTTGCCGCAACCTGCCGCACCGACCATCATGCAGTGGACATCGCCGTCATCCACAAGAGCTGTCGTGCCACCTTTATTTTCACAGCCAACCACAATGCCCTGTGGGAGATCCAAAGGCAGACGCTTTTTGGATTTGCTGCGCCATTCATCGGGTGTAAATGGTACCTGCTTATAGGTGCGGTGTATCTCTGCTTTAGTAGAAAACCGAGCCGTACCGTGCTGACCGTCACCGACTGTTTTGGATTTGATATTGTTGAGGTTATAGATATGCACAAGGAGGGTTACACCGCCCAGCACACAAAACATAATCGTTGCAACAATGATCAAAGCTGTAATGTTGGGCATGAATTTTCCTCACTTTCTTCAGACATAGAAAACTCCGCACTTTTATGCGGAGCATTGGCGCAGACACAGAGAGCCTCTGCGGCGGCTTGCCTGTCCTCGTTCCAGTCCTTATGGATCGGTACGAGGATTTCACAATCGATTCCTTTTTGCATCAATTCTTCGGATATTCTTTTGCTTCCTATTTCACCGGCAAAATCATTGTCAAAACATAAATACACCTTTTCGATGTTCGGGTTGTCCTTCATCATTTGATGCATCACTCTGCTTGAAATACAGCACGCCGCCGCATAGCTGTGAGCTTGCCAGCCATCCTTGTGCATGGAGATGAAGGAAAGCATATCAATCGGTGCTTCAAACAGATAAAGATTTCCACTTTGTCCATGCCAGTGAAAGCTGTATTCGGGTGTGCAACTATCCGCATTTCCACGGTAAGTGCTTGTCTGTCCGGTGCCTCTTTTGTGCGCGTGTCGAGGGGTGCCGTTTTTATCGTAACCTACAAATACGGCGTTGTGATAGTCCGCCGATTCATAGATCATTTTTCTGTCAACAAAGACTTGCAGAACATCCTTGTCAATTTTGCGTGCGATGTTCAGATAGGCAAAAGCCCTTCGCATATTGTCATTTGGCGTCGGTAATACAAACGGTTTCTTTTCTTTTACAACAGGCGGCGAAGTGATGAGCGTCCCGCTACTGTCGGAGAGCAGATACTCCATCGCTTCGGGGTAGCTTTTGTTATAGAATCTCCGCACAAAATCAATGGCGTCACCGCCTTGCCTGTCATACTGATGAAACCACAGATTACCGCGAATCGTAACCTTTGTGCTGCCGTCACGCCACTCATACTCCGAGCCGGAGCGTTTTAAGGTTTCACCCTGAGAGCGAAGCATCGCGGAAATATCGATTTGTCTTGCCGTCTGTTTTTGTTCCTCAGTAAAATGGATATATTGCGTGTGCATGGATACTCCTTTCAAAAGAAAAAGCCCGCACCTTAAACGATGCAAGCTTTATCTACTTAATAATTTGCTTATTCGAGCTGCGGAAGTATCGGCGGAGCGCTTTCGTTCATTCGGTTTATCTCCATCATCAGATCAATCCCGAATCGAACGCCTTCGGCATAAGTGCATTTGCACTCATTCTCTGCAATAGAGAGACAGAGCGCCGTAAACTGATTGAGCAATTCCGCTTTATCGGCAGGGAGCGCCTTTTTCAGTTCTTCCGCAATTTGATTTTTTTGCCGGAGCTTTTCCCTGTATTCCTCCGTATCGGGGACAGCGGTTTCACAAGGGGAAATTTCTCCATTGTATAGCTTTTCAAGTATGGTCATGTTTACACCTCCTGCTACAACAATACTAAGGCGGACTTTTAAAGTCCAGCGAGAATAGGCAGAGTTTTTTTGGAAATATCCACACGGTTTTATTATACCGCATTTCGCAAAAGATAACAGACTTACGATTCAATCTTATCCCATTTTCATTCCGTGCGCCTGTTTCTTTTCCTCTATTTTCTGCCGCAATTTCTTTTCGATAACCGCACGCTGACCGTCCTCGTTTCTGCGCAATCGATCTTGGAACAATCGGGCAAGCTGGGAGAGCAGGCGAAAGGACGCCATTCCCATAGACGGATTTTTCAACCTGCCGCTGTAATAGCTTTGCAGCAACCTCGCGGCATACACATTTCCTTGTTCTGCGGATGCCGACAGCAGAGCAATGCCGTTTTGGATGTCCTGTTCAGCGTCTTTTCCAAACAACAGCATTTTGCCGAGTTGGTATTGCGCGTATTGATTTTCCTGCTTGGCCGATTCTCTCAACCAATGCAATGCTTTCTCTGCATCCTTTGGTATTCCATCCTCGCACAGATACAGCTTGGCAAGGAGATATTGCGCTTGACTGTTGTTCTGATTGGCAGAGGAATTTAGCAGCCGTTCGGCTTCAAATATATCTTTGGGAATATGCTCACCACGAAAACAAATTTTTCCCAAAAGATACTGCGCCCATCCATTGCCGCCGTCTGCGGATTCCCGCGCCAATCGAACAGCCTTATGCTCATCGCTCATCTGTGCCAATCCCGCAAGGTGCATTTTTGCAAGAGAATATTTGGCGTAGCTGTTGCCTTGTTCGGAGGCTTTTTCAAACCATTCCTCCGCCTGCGGAATATCCTGTTCTATCTCATCACCGTTCAGGTACAGCTTGCCGAGACGGTATTGCGCATACTCGTAGCCCTGTTCGGCTGACAGCAGAAGCCAACGCACTGCTTCCGCCGGATCGTAGAGAGGACTATCCTTGTCGAGATACTCTTTCGCCTTGCGGTACTGGAACAGCGGATGGTTGGGATCGCTCCACCATTTATTTGGCGCAGACGATTCTGAATTTGTTTTCTCCGGCTCCTGTTCATCGGGAGCAAATTTTTCCGGTTCGGTGACCGCTTCTTCAAAGGTGATGCGGTCATATAAGATGTTCAGAGACTCTTGTATGACTGCATTTTTAATTGCTTTAAATTCCTTGTTCTGCGACAGAGGGATTCGCTGCTCCGGCGTATCCTGATAGGTACCGGTTATGGCGTCCCTCTGTTCGCACCACAAATCGTAAAGCGCAGAGATATCTTTTTCCTTTGCAAGCTCATCGACAACAGCGTTCACAAGATTCCGCCCTGCCTGCGGGAGATACCCATAGACCTTTTTGCCTTTGTGATGCTTCATCTGCTCGGAGAGTTTCAGAAGCAGATCGGTAACCACCGGATTATCATAACTGCCGGAATTGATGCGGGCAATAATATCAGAAAGAATGTCACGGCTCTTTTGTGTCAGTTCGTTTCGATGATTGGTCTGCTCCAGAGATACCTGCAGAAGATCGGGGCGAAATATTTGACGGGCAAATGCCGCCTTGATATTCCGTATCCCAAGCTTTGTGAGATACGGTTCTTTTCCTGCGGAGTAGACCACCATGTGGACATGGGGATGATAGCTCTCGTCATGATAGGCGGCATACCAGCGCAGATCGGTCAGCGGGATTTTCATGTTTTCGGCAATGGTTTCCGCTTGAGAGCGCAGGAGGTTTCGCCATGCGTATGCGTTGTCATAGCCGAGACGGGCAGCATCCTCACGGCGGAGAGAAATAATGTGCGTCCACACATTGCCATTGTGATTCGCCACTTCCTCCGACACCTTGGAAAGATTGATCGGAACATCTGCATCCGTAAATAAACCGTGCGCACCATGTCGTTCCGCACGAGGTCGTTTGGCGATATACGAAACATAGTTTTCTCTCTTGCCGATCAAATCAACATTGTCATCGATAGCACGAGAGATGAATTCCGATGCCGTTCCTTTGCTCGGCTTGGTGATAAAATCCTGATGCTCAAAGCTGTCCTTTGTTTCGGGAAAATCTCTCACAAGTTCTTCGATGAGTTTTTTCTGTTCTTTCGTTGCGGACTGATGTTTCCATGTGTCATCGATTTTCTGCACACCTTCACGCTTTGCGATATACTGAATGAGATGCTCTGAGTGCTGACGGCTGCCTACCCGAAGGTAACGGCTTTTCAAAATAATCTTAGCCATCGTTATTCATCGCCGTTTTGAAATTTTACAGCGTCCTCCAAGCGCACCGCACCTCGCAGGTGTTTCACTTCCTCCACACACAATCCACGAAGGCGGGAGAGCGTATCCGAGTCAATCTCATTGGTCGCTGCGGTCACATGAAGCATCATGCAAAGTTCCACCGCCATTTTGAAAAGCAGCGTAGCCATGCGATCTTCAAAGGCATCGAGGCTGCCCTGCATGGTAGAGACAACCACATTCGGAAGGTAGGCTTTGTATTCTGAGCTGGCAATGTAACCGCAGTAAAAGAGAATGGCTTTTTCTATAAATTCACTGGGGCTTTTGCAGTTGTCGGCTTCGTAATTTCTTTGGATTTTTTCCTCTGTGGATGGGTATATCCACAAAGGAATTCGGATTTTCTTTTCTTTGCCCATCGGCGCTCACTCCTTTCTGACAGCCACCTCAAAAACTTCGGATTTGCATAGCCGGATCGCTTGTTCGGTGTACCCGTTTTTGCAACAGATGCTTTTCAGGTGTACCTAAAGCGTAAAAAATGAAAAGCCGTAAAAACCTCGAACGCAGTCCGCATTGCGGGCTGCTGTGAAACGGCGGATAGGCTGTTTACAGCCACCCGCCTTTATCCTGCAACCAAATCGCAGGCGGACGCCAGGCGATTTGGGGCTGTATTTCTTGGCTGTGCCGTCTGCCCAAAACCGCCTCAAATTCCGCTTAATCCCGTTTGGCGGGTGTTTCCCCGCGCCTGCCTCTGAAAGCCCCGCAAATCGGCACACGGCAGCTCACGAGCTGGGCTTCTCCGCTTTGATCATCTTTCCGTCCAGCTTGGCAAAGCAGCTTTCGGTATAGGAGAGTCCTCGATCTGCGGCGATCCGGTCAAGCATGGATACCATATCCGATTCCTTCAAGCTGACCGGATCGGAGTGACTGTCATAGAAAATCCACTCCGGTGAATCGGGATCATCCTTGACATACACATCATATCCGAGGAGCAGTTCACGGCTTGCCCGGTAAAGCACCGCGTCCAGCCGGAGGCATCCGACGAGAAGGCTGGCAGCAGTTGTTTCGGAAAAGTCCGAAGGGATATGCCTCCTCAGTTTTTGAATCTCCCGGTCACTGAGACGGCGTTCATAGGAATACCGGGTTCCGAGCTGCCGCTGTAATTCTTTTTTCCGGTTCATAGATGCATCCCCTCCGAGAAATAAAAGGGATCGGTTTCATCCATTTCCGGTTCATCAGCGCCTTCGAGTTCTTCTTCGCTGTAATCCTCGTCGCAGTCATCGTAATCGAACAGCGTCTGCTGCTGAGATCTCCCGCCATATTCCCGATAGAATTTCTGTGCGCTGTCCTTGACAGCTTCCTCCAATGCAGCGGTGTCGAGTCCGCAGTCATGGTAGCCCTCAAGCACTGTCTGATAGTAATAGAGCGAGGGCAAGCCGAATCCCACTTTCAGATTCATGATATATACCATTGCGGATACTTCCTCGCCGTCGAGCTGCACAGGAACATCCTGCTTGAAATAATGAGAGGGATACCCTTCGTAGCGATCCAGCGCCTGTTCATTCTTCTGAGAAATTTCCCAGACGGCAACCGGCACCGACGCTCCTTCCTTCGGCGCAATAGTCGCAAATGCACCGTGGGGCTGCCCTTTGAATTGAAGCTCGTAGCCGCTGATTTCTCCCGTCCCATACAGCTTTGCGCCGGGACAGCGGTATTTCATCTGGCTGATATTCAGATTGCTGCCGTAGGCAACATACAATCGTTTGCTCACTGTATTTTCTCACTCCTTTACATTTGCATGGAAAGAGCAGGAGCGTCCTGCTCCTGCTCGGTAGGTTCGTCTGCTTCTGTCTGCTGGATTTCCTCCGGCTGTTCCTGCGCCTGCTGCTCGGCAAGGCGCTTGGCGGCGAGGCGGGCCTTCTGCGCCTCCGCCTGCGCCGGATCGCGCCAAGCGATGTTTCCTTCCAAGTTTTTCAGCAGATGCTGGCGGGCGGTTTTGAATTCATCCCCGATCAGCCCCAGCCGAAGCAGCCAAGTGCGGAAGGTGTATTTTTCGTTCTCCGGTTGGGTTTTGATGCGGGAAGCGCCCCGCTGCACAAGCGCCTGATGGGAGATGGCGAGGCAAAGCTGGATATAGGATTTGACCTCGCCGGCATGAAGGGTGGAGTTGAACATACGGAATTCTATCGTGCCTTTGGAGAACACACTGTGCAGATTCAGCGCATGGTAGCGGCTATCGTCGTAGTGAATATACCGTCCGCCTCTGCCGTTGTACCAAAGCTGTTCCACTTCCTCCATCGTCCGGGGACGCTTGTGGTTGAGTTCCTCCAGAAATCCTGTGTCCGCTTTCTGGCAGTAATGCTCCCGGTCTACCTGTACCTGCAAGGTTTTGTACAGCAGATCCTCCTTGGATGCCATGATATTCACAATGTTGCGGAGCGTCTGCGGGGTATGGGCGGAGGCGTCCACATGGACATGGATGCCACAGGATTCATTTACCCGTGCACCGCCTGCGCGGAGCTTCCGCACAAGCTCCTGTATGGTTTCGATATCCTCATATCGGCAGATGGGAGAGACGAACTCCACCGAATAGTCCCGTCCGGCTGCTCGGTTGTTTCTGCCCCGGCAGCGGATGGAGGAATCGCTGACCACCTTCCATTGCCGGTTCTCGGCATCCCGCACAGTGTAGGCGTCGTACCCGCCGCCCACATGGGTTGCATTGGTGCCGAAGTATCCGGCGATAATTCTCGCTGCGGCGCTCCGTGTTAGCCCGGTCATCTCGATTTCGATGCCGAAGTTCTGGCTTCTCAATCGGAATCACCGTCCGCATCGGGTACTGCGCCCACAGCAGAAGAAGGGACAGGCTTTTTCTTCGGTTTGGGAGAACGCTTAATTCCGGCGTTCAATTCAATAAACTCCCGCACATTGGCAGGGACATATTTGCCGTACAAGCCTTCTGCCGCCTTGACCATTTCGTCCTCAAAGGACAGCTCCTTCTGCGCCATATACAGCTTGGCGGCGGAGAGCTTCTCCGCGTCGAAGGATACAGGGATTACTGTTTTCTTCATTTTGATTCACCTCACAGCTTCATAACATAATCGAATTCCTCATTTTGCTGCTCACCCCGCGCAACAGCAATCAAGTCAGCGACGGATTCGGGCATTTCGTCAAGGTCGATATGAATATCATTTTCCACATCGGCAGTGTACCAATAATCATAGGGGATGAAGTTGTCACGGATATATGCCTGTAAGGACGCATCCATATTCGGATCGCCCTGCGCCGCAACGCCATACGGCGTTAAAAAATCCGTTCCCCAATGCTCACCGGAAGACTGCAGATCAAGCGTTACAATGCCAAGGCACAGCTTACCGGTCTGGCAGGACCGGATGACGGCAGGAATACTGACAAATTCATAGCTACTGCCATCCAAATAATCCGTACCGTAGGTTTTCATAAAAGCATTGTGCATTTGCTTCAGCACTTCTCCGGCATAGCTTTTGTTGGGACTCGCGCAGGAACTTTCCAGCCGCACAAAATGCACATTTTTCAGAACGGCATTCATGTTTTCTGCGAATTGTCTCTGCAGCTTTTCCTGTACCAGCAATTCTTCTGCTGACTCGCGCGTAAGATAACCGTTTTGAAAATCCCTGACCATTTTGTCCGCTTGGGTGATGGTATGACCGGTGTCAAACCATCGGCTTTCCATTTCCGAGAGCGTCGCCTCAACAGTTTTCTGAACATGGTCGGAGTAAATCCTCGCCGCCGCAAGGAATGCGTCGCGTCCAAGCGCCTTATATACACCGTGCAGACTTTTTACTTTTCCACTCATTGTCTTTCTCCTTCCTACATAGAAAGAACAGGATCGGAGGGTTCGCTCCAATCCTGCTCATCGGTAGAGTAATTGCGGACATCCGCCTGCTCGAATACGCTGTCCGGCACCTTTGCCCTGTCGAAGCAGGCATTCTGCATACGGGCATTCTTCATCGTCGTTCCGGTCAAATCAGCGCCGGAAAAATTGCAGTGCATCATGAGAGCGCCGGAAAAATCACAGTTACGAATTACCGCATCCTTAAAGATGGCTTCATCTGCAGTTATATTCCTTGCGTTGCAGCCGTCCATGTGTGCGCCTGTAAAATCGGCAAAGCACAATTCTGTTTCCTGAAGCGCAGTGCCGCATAGCTTCGCACCGGCAAAAACGGCATTGTTCAGATTGCGGTGGCTCAGATTTATATCGGTCAAGGCGCAGTCGGAAAAATCCGCTTGTTCGCCACCCTCATCATAGAGCCAAAGCAGATGCTTGGCACACATGACATTGATCTGTTCCTCGGTAAGATGCCGGTATTCCTTTTCTTCTGCCGGTATATATTCCGGCTTGAGCTGCAGGACAATCTCGTCACGGAAATCCTGCATCTCTGCAAGCTCCGGCCTGTTCCGCAACATTTCATAAAGGAATTCCATGCTGCCCGGCAGATCTCCAAGATTCAGATTTATATCGTCGATAAGGACACGGTACATTCCGTCCTGATGCTGCTGCAGAGCGTCCCTGACGATCCCGTCCGCAGCGCTCTGCATTTTCTCACAGAACTCGGTCAACACAGGATCGTATGCCATCTGCTGCTGCCAGAGCCGCCGCACATTTGGCACAAAGGCAGAGCGTCTGGCATAGGAGCTGCCCTCGGATTCCACGAGAATCCCGTCATCCTGACCTTCGCCCAGCACCAGCAGGCAGTGATTGACGCCATCCTTGTCCTGATACATACAGTCGATGTTTTCAAGGATGAAATCGTAATCGTCAAGCAGATTCTGCGAGAAATACGCAAACAGATCGGCGGGCAGCTCCACAGTTTTCTCCACCATACAGGGTTCGGCTTCAATCTCTACATCCTTTCTGCGGAAAGGTACATTGATTTTCATATTCAGCTACCTCCGTCACATTGTAAGCTTGGGATGCTGATCTTCGCTGTGGTAGATATCCGTGTCTGCCAAGTCCGCGCCCAGCATCCCAAGCACATTTTCGAATTGATCCTCGCCGGAGCAGCAGTCCGGGGCGTTTGCCAGATAGACCGTGGTCTGCACAGCATCCTCCGCAAGAAGCATTTCGTTGGTTTCCTGCTCCTGCGCCTGCCGTTCCTCGGTGGGGGTATTCCTTTTTTTGCTCATGGGTTTGTTTCCTCCGTTTCTTTGATATAGGTGACCTCATTTTTAGCTTTTGTCTTACTGCGCAGCCTGATTGTAGCGCCCATAATACACGCTGCCATAAGCGGAGCGTTGAGCCTGAACGGATTCGCTTTGATCAGCAGGGGCTTCAAAATGGATCAGCACATAATCGGACGCCTCACGGACAGAGGAGGCATTTTTCAGTTTGTCAAGGACATCGGGAAATTTTGTTTCAAGTTCTTCGCACAGGAAATTTAGCTGCATATCCAAATCGGCTATGGAGCATCCCTGCCCGTTTGCATAGGCAAGGAGCGCTGTTTTCCTGTCCTCGGTTGTCCACTGCGCCAAGCCATAACCGGCACTGTCGGATTTGAAATTGGAATAGCTTCCGCTGTCTACAGCCTGCGTGTAAGATGCATCGGAATATCCAAGGTTTTCCTCATAGCTGTTTTGCAGGTTGCTTGGCTGCAGGCCGCTTTCCGCAAAGAGATTTCCCATTAAGCCTGCGACACCATTTGCATTTCCAATCTTGTTATATAGGACATTCCAGATATGATCCTCGTTTGGCGCCAATGCCACCTCGCTGTCCAAATAGGTGATATACGGAATCTTAAGCCAATGCGTCCATCCGCTGCTGCCAATAGGCGTTTGGATGACACCTACTTTTGTTCCGCTTGCATGGATTACCTGACCGCCTCCGATATAGATGCCGATGTGGCCTTCATGCCAAACAGCAAGCCCAGGGATTTCGGGGATGGTATCAATCGTTCCTTTCTCTGTGGCGTTTGCATACATCGTATCAGCGCCGATATCGGGCATTCCGTTTGTGCCGTATTCCACCTGATGAGTATCGGGATTCAGCCAGCCGTAGCTTTTAATTAAACCGACGCAGTCGGCAGTCCTGCCGCCAATCCAATGGGACTCAATGAACTCCGCATAGCCGCCCACTTCTTCGGGGTACTGTTTTGCCTTTGCTTTGTAGTAGCTCCTTGTCAGCACCTCGCCGTAGGTTCCCCACACATAGCCCCAGCCGTGAGATTCCGCCTGCTTTGCCCATTCCACAAGATCGAGATTGTTCTTGCTGTAGGGATTGATATAGCCGGAGGTGGAAATATACACAGCGCGAATGGAATTCATGACCTTTGAAAAATCATCAGCCAAAAGATCCGTTCCGAAGGCGGTGTTCACCGCAGCGATAAGCTGCGCATCCGATTGCCCCTGCGTAAAGCAGCCCACCAGCTTGGACACAAAGCCATCCTCCGCAGCATAATCGGAAAGCGCAAGCACATACAGCACCTGCGCTTCCTTTACCCGCTGATCGTCGAAGCCTGCGGCGGTCATTTCATCCTCAATGGCGTACATGGTGTCCTCTACGAACTGGAGCTTTGCCTTTTCCTCTGCGGACAGATTTTCCACCACCATCGTCTGCAGGCGGTCAGTATCTATATTGATATCTCCGTTGAAGATCGACACCACAGCCACAATGGGCATGATGATAATAATGATGATGCCGAGAACAATCCCGCCCACAACCTTTAGCGCCTTTTTGTCTGTGAGTATATAGACCGCTATCTTTTTCAAGGCAGCGGCAACTGTGGCGCTCATCGCCCGCCAGCCTTCCCGAAGATGGCGGATTTATAGTCGGGAGCAATGACCTGTAAGAGATACCGTTCATTCCCGCATCGGTACAAGCAGGTGCCGCGCTCCGGGTATTTGATCAGCTCAAACTCGCTGGGTTCCACCTGCAAGGCATCCATATACTCTTTGGGATTGATCTGACCGGCGTTGAACAGGAACTGATGCGTGGGGATACTAAACAGGGGTTTGGTAAACTCCCGGATGGAAGGGATCAAAAAATCCTCGATATTCTGAGAAGCCAGAATGATCGAGGAGTCTTTTTTGCGCACACGCTTCATGGCGTTGCGGATATATTCGATTGCGGTCATATTTGTGAGGAACAGGTACAGCTCATCGATGGAAGCCGCCGTATTGCCTTTGCCGAGAAGCTGGTTCGACATAAAGGAAAGGATGTTGAACAGCATAGCGTCCTTCAGCCGCTTGTTGGTATCCAGCAATCCTTTTACACCGAACACAAGAAAATCGCTGTCCGTGATATTGGTGTGTCCGTTGAAATACTTGCTTTCCGCACCAACGCACATGGAGTGGATGCCGAGGCACACCTCCTGTAGTGTTTCCTCAGTATAGAGGTATTTTCGCCCCCTGTCGTAGGTCATGAATTCTTCCTCACACAGCTTATAGAAGTCCTCCATGATAGGAAAATCCGAGGGGCTTTTGGTGCTGTAATCGGTGCTGTCGGTGATGCCGAAGCGGGCATAGAGCTTGGAAAGCAGGATTTCAATGGTGTCGATCTGTGTATCTGAAAAATCCTTGTAGCTGCGGAAGAAGTCCTTCAGAAAGGCGATATGCTGGCTGAGTCTTGTTACTTTCCGAAACGCGGCAGGGGTGTTCGGATCACTGTCACTGTCGTTTCCGTCGTTCCATGCCTTGGGTTCCAGCGGGTTGATGGTGTACTGACCGGAGAGAAAATCAATATAGCAGCCGCCGAGGGATTCGCAGATTTCCTCATATTCCGATTCAGGATCGAGGCATAATACGCGCTTGCCGGATTCCCGGATGTTCGTGAGGATCAGCTTGAGCAGATAGCTCTTGCCCTGACCGCTGTTTCCGAGAATGAGGATGTTGCTGGTGGTCTTATCCTCCGCGCGGCGGTCAAAGTCCACAAGAATATTCGTCCCGAACTTATCTCTGCCGATATATAAGCCCTGCGGATCGGTCTTACCGCTGAAATTGAAGGGATACAGATTTGCCACTGAGCTGGCTGGCAGCACCCGTTCATACTGCGCCCCAAACTGATTGGCGCCCACGGGCAGAACAGAGAGGAATCCTTCTTTCTGCCGGAGCGTCAGCCTGTCCACCGAAATCTTGGAACGGGTAAGCTCCATTGCAATCTCGCTTTGCAGCTCCTTCAGCGCATCCATATTTCTTGCCTTCAGTTCAATGAACACCGAGCAGTGGAGCAGGGGTTCCCGATTCTTTCGGAGATTGGCCAGCAGCTCGATCACATCCTGCAGATTGCCCTCCGCCTCGATGGTTTCATTTACATCGCTGCCGCCGCTTTTCAGCTTATTACGGCGGGTGGCATTTTGGATGATTTTCCGCTGCTCCATACTCTCCACCAGCCGGTGGTAAATGCGCAAGGTCACGCCGCTGCGGTCTGCAAGCTGAGAGAGGATCGCCTGTTCCTCAGTAGAAGGCGGGTATTCCCGGATTACCCACACGCAGCGATAGCTGTCACCGAGAATATAATGGTCGGACATAAATTTGACGGTACCGGGGAGAATGCAGTCAAAGAAATCCTTGGTGCGGATTTCCTCCGCCTGCTCCGGCGTGAGTACCTTTGGTTTTCGTTTGAACATTTTGCCTCCTTCCGCCGTTTCGCAGACAGAAGGGCAGGAAAAATCAGCCGCCTTGCTGCCTGCAAAACGACTGATCTATTGAATATTGCTTATTGAATTT
>ENA-UOJD01001539-UOJD01001539.1-human-gut-metagenome-genome-assembly--contig:-P48-NODE-1539-length-22875-cov-6.783216_pt1 | contig 22875 bp, 17 predicted proteins | sample MGYA00242342_ERZ723889 | MGnify/ENA metagenome assembly ERZ723889
AGGGCTACGATGCAAAAAGCATCTACAATACGGTAAAAACGGTCTATGAGGGCGAGGCATTTATCCCCCTCAATCCGCGCGGCACAAAAGATTTAAAGGCACTTTCTGCCGGTAATCCGGTCTGCGCGGCCGGACTGGCTATGCACAAGGATGGCAAGACCACCGACAATAATCGTACCCGGCAGAAATACTGCTGCCCTTTCCGTCAATCCAAAACCGGTGTTTGTCCCTGCAGCCACAAAAACTGGAACAACGGCAAGAAAAACCGGGGCTGCACCAAGTATAAGACCGTTCCAACAGACTACAGACTTTCCATTGACAGGGAATGCCTGCGTTTTAAGCGTATCTACGCCCTGCGGACGGAGTGTGAGCGTTACAATTCCCGCTTCAAATCCACAGGTCAGGAACGGCTGTGGGTGCGCAACGGCGCCAGCGCGGCGAACCTCAATACGCTGGCCCATATCTCCGCTTTAGCGGTTGCGCTGGCCGCCGTTCTGCACGGCTCTCACGCCTACCGCGCATCCAAATCATTCCGGCGAGGCGCTTAAAGCGCTATCTCATACGGCTTTTTTCGCTCGGTTTTCCACCGGGCCTGGTTTTTATGCGCTTTTTTCTCTTTGCCGGGTAATCCCCGCTTTTTCGCTTTCTTCGCCCTTTTGTTTTAGGACTTGTTTTGCTCATCCCTAGTATAAAAAAAGGCCGGAAAACTGCATGACAACAAGAACAGCAAAGTCGGTTTCAAAATACCGAATACGTTCCTGTCATCATTACAGCCTTCCGGCCAATGACGTCAGTTGTTGCTTGCGCCGTGTGGATCGCTCATTGCGCAAAATCCGTAACAGTTCCTCTCCCGCGGGGAAAGTCTAACTCCGGGAGCTCTTCCGAAGTACTGAGAGCCTGAGCGCAAGCCCCTGCCATGGCTATAGATTAGCATATAGCAGTTATATTGTCAAGCCCTTTTGGAATATTTTATAGTTTTACGATTCTTTCATTCCTCTATGGCTTGTTTTTTGCCTGCTTGAAAGGAATACAATCGCGCTTATGGATGGCTCAATACTCGTCTTCCTCTTCACCATCTAAGAAAGTGTCACTCGAAGAACGACGACGGCTTACAATGTGCATGGTAAGCAGAGCCCCCAGTGCAAGGAGAAGTCCGCCGCAGAAGAGTACAATATGCATGATGGGAATTCCACCAACTGTACCATTTCGATGATTCTGAGTTTCTGCCTGCGTAGTATCGTCCGGTGTGACATCCTGTCCTACGGGGAGTGAGTCGTCCGTTGGGGGTAATACGGCTGTGTCAGTATTGGCGCAGGATAAAATGTAACGCCCGCTGCTTCCCAGTTCTGTGCGTAGAATGCCGTCTTGCCCCACCGTAATTGTGCCGGGATATAGGCCGGTATCTGTTTTGAGTTGAAATTCTGTCCCAGCCCATTGTTGACCAAGCTGGATTTCCAGAACGACTGGCTGTGCTACCTGAAGTTCACTGCCGTCCGTATCATCACTTACCGCATAAGTAATACTCGTACACATCAGCAAGCAGCAGGCAAAGAGCATGATCCTGCCGATCCAAGTCTTTTGCATAAGCTTCTCCTTTCGCTTCAAACAAAAAAAACGGTCTGATTTCTCAGACCGCTTTTTCAAAAATCTCTGTTTCACTTGATGGATTCTTTGAGCGCCTTACCAGCCTTGAATACGGGTGCCTTGCTGGCAGGTATCTCAATTGCTGCTCCGGTAGCCGGATTAGTGCCAGTTCTGGCAGCACGTTCCTTAACTTCAAAGGAGCCGAAGCCGACCAACTGGATCTTACCGTCTGTCTTTAGAGCGTCTACGATGCCGTCAAAAACCGCATTCACTGCGGCCTCTGCGTCCTTCTTGCTGAGATTCGACTTCTCAGCAACATAGTTAATAAGTTCTTTCTTTGTCATTGCTGCGTTCCTCCTGTTGTACATACAACTCTGTGTGCTATTCGAGTTTCCCGTTTATTATACCACGAGATATGCCGATTGCAACCCTTCTACAGGTGCTATACAACAGGTGAGCAATTGCTTCGCTCCCACTATGTGCTCACATTTCACTGTGGTCATAGGGATGGGGAAGGAAGAAAGCTGCTATAGCGGCTATAACCAGTATGATACAGAATGTTCTTTTCATCGCACTCCTCCTAATTTTCAGTTCGCTCGCAGAATACCACGTAGCGCTGCTTTCCGCCGCTGGCATAGGGATGACAGGTCAGCAGCGTCAGCAGGTCGCGGCCTTGCTGAATTTTAATCATGTCCACCTCATAGGGCTGGATGATCTGAATATCGGCCACCGTATAGGTCAGCGTTTCCCATAGGTTCGTAAGCTTCACGGTGTCGCCTACAGCCAGCTCATCTATGTGCCGGAAGTAGTCCGCGCCGCGCCAGCCCCGGTGACCGGCAATGACGCAGTTGGTGTTGTCGCCGCCGATGGGAGCGGAGGTATTGCCTAACACCGCAGCTCCTGCGGCGAGGTGGACGTCGGATGCACCTAAGTAAACCGGCATTGTCAACTCCATGGCCGGAATTTCCAAGACGCCAATGATTTCATCGGCAATGCCGTAAGCAGTCAGGTCGGCGGCGGGTTTCTCGCAGGATTCGAGCTCAACAAGGCCGGATTGTTTTTCAGTGTAGATACGCTGATTGTAGGCTTGTAGCTCTGCCAACAGTTCAGGGTACTGCCGCTCCGGTTCGTCACGGTCGGCCAAGAACTCTTGCACTGCCGCATCTGTGTCGGCTTGCAGCCTGTGTCCAGTGAACACCGGCCACAGCATGGCGCAGATGCCCGCCACAGCCAGCAGCGTTGCCAGTACGAGAGATGCCTTACGCATGGCGTTTCCTCCTCATTAAGAAGTAACCGCCGCCGACCACGGCCACCGCGCCAAGACCGATGCCTAAACCGGTAAGGTAATGCTGCGTCCAGGAGGAGGCCGCTGGTTTTTCTGAGGTGGCAGTCGCTTCCTGCTTTGGGGTATAAGGAACACGATGCCCTCGTACCAACAGTCGGTGTGTATTGATGGCAAACGGCGTACACGTCACCAGCGTGACCAAATCCTTGCCCTCCTCGATTTGCAGCAGGCTCGTATCCGTGGGCAGTACCGTATTGATGGCGTCTACCTCATAAGCCAAGACTTCACCCAAAACGTGAATATAGAACATATCGCCCTCTGTAAGCTGGTCGATGTCCGAAAACAGCTTGGAACTCGCCATTCCGCTGTGGGCCGAAAGCACCGCATGGGTACTGCTGCCGCCTACCGGTAGAGATGTGCCCATTACATGGCCTACAGCTCGTTCCAGTGTATCAGCTCCTGTGCCATGCTGTACCGGCAGGTATACACCGATTTTGGGGATGTCGATGTAAGCCATGACGCCGCCCACTGTGAGCTGATCTGCGTAGGCCAAGGGAGGGGCGGTTGCCCCTCCCTCGGTAATGGCTGCGCCGGACAGCATGGCGTTATACTGCTGCGCCGCCTGCCGCTGGGCGGTCAGTTCGGCATCATCGGTGTCCTTGATAGCCGCGGTGTAAGTGGTTTCCACGTCTGAATGGTACTTTTCGCTCATCAATTCACCGATCAGTGGATAGAGAAGTAACCCCAGCGCCACAACACCGCAAGCCGCCGCCAGTAGCCAGCGTTTCACTGCTCACTCTTGTGCTGCTTACGGCTGCGGATCACGATGAAGGCTGCCGCGCCCAGAAGCAGGACACCGCCTACCGTATACATCCAAACACCCCGACCGCCGGTGCGAGGCAAATCAAAGCCGGGGTTGTTCAGCACGGTCAAGGAGACGATAGCATTGCCATCACTCATGGTAGCGTCCTTGCCGTTGACGGTGGCACTGGCGGTCAGCAGCTTGGCGTCGCACTTCTCGCAGGCACCATTTTCGGAGGTCTTAATGACAAGCTCAATGGCATCCTTGAGGAGAATGTAGCCCTTATCGGTGGCGATTTCGGTCAGGCTGTAAGCATCATCCTCCAGCCCTTTCACGATAATGTGGCCGCTGCTGTTGGGAACAAAGGTGGTAGCATCAGACTTTTTGGAGGTAAAGCCCTTGGCGTAGTAGATGCCATCCTTCAGGTCTGCGATGATGTAGCAGTTGTCGGTATCATTGTGCAGGTTGAACTTGACGTTCTGGACGCTGCCCTTGCCATCGCTGAACTGCTTAAGGATGTCTACGCCGTAAGTATACACATGACAGCAATCGTTCAGGGTATCATAGTAAGTAGTGTTGGTACGCTTCCAAGTCAGTACGACTTCGTTGGGGTTGTCCTTGTCGCCCATCTGAGCGTCGGCGGTCAGGGTGGCGGCGTAGGTGATCCGCATGGTGCAGTCGCTGAAACCGCGCTTGACGCTATCGGTGTAAACAGTGGTCGCTTCGTTGATCTCCGCCAGACCGGATTCAGTCATCTTGATGGTCATAGAGTTCTGCGCGTCATCATAAGCCACAGTGAACTTGCCGGAGTCCTCCGCCCAAGTGGTGATCTTGTCGGTGCAGCCAGCGTCCTTGAAGAACTCGATAACCACGTCGTTCTTGTTGTAGCGAATGCCCTTGGACATGGTGTCGACGTATGTGTACTCGCTCAGGCTGGAAGCCTTGGAGGTGATGGTGGGAAGGGTGCTGATGATCTGGTAATCCACGGTGTCGCCCACGGAGGCGGTAGCGGTGTGAGCATAACCATCGGAGATGTCGGTCAGACTGCCGTTGTGCTTGCCAGTGCTGTTCTTCGCTTCACGCACGGTCTTGGAGAGGTCGGGGTTGCCGGTCTGGTTCTTGGGATAGACGGTCAAATCGTAAAGCCACTCGCTGCCATCAATGGTGGTCATAGGCAGGGGGATCAGGAAGGGATTGCAGGTAGAAGTCACATTTTCGGGAACGCGAGTTTCCACCACCAGATAAAGTCCCTGCTCCATGCTAGAAGCGGAAGTGTGGCCGGTGGAATCGGTCTCGGTCATGGCAACGCCGCCGTTCTTCACGGCAGTTTCCAGAGCGTTCTTCGCGCTCGTGGCATTGGCAGCCAGCGCGGCGGCCAGCTTGTTGTTCAGACTGTCAGAGGTATAGTAATTGATACCATTCTCGGACTTGTGAGCATCGGAAGCGGTCAGGCCAATGGCAGACAGCACGGCGTTGGAGCGCTCGGAGTTGTCAAAACCATACAGCACACCCACCTGACGCTGACCATCCACCAGCTCATTGTTCATGGTGATGTCGGCCACCTTCAGATACGTAAATTCGACACCTTGAATGGCGTACTTGCTCAGTTTATCAATGACAGAGTCGTCATGCAGGCCGGTGGAGACATAAGATTCTGCGTCCCACACGCCATCTTCGCTGGCTTTGGTGATATCGTACTTATAAATGGAGAGCGACGCTTTCTTGCTGGCGTCAATGGTAGGTTCTGCGGCAAATGCCGTAGTAACGAGGCTCAAGGCCATAATGGCGGCCATGAGCATGGCGAATACGCGATGGATCTTTTTCATTTGGTTGTCTCCTTCATAAAATCAGATTTTTTGTAAAAATAAACACCCATGCAAAGCATGAGTGCTGCAAACATGAAATAGGTCGTGAATCCCACACCGCCCGTGAACGGCAGGACAAATCCTGCGCTGTTGCAGGCGGTAATGGTGACGTCGGGGTTGGTGTTGTCCAGCGTTCCCGTGAACAGTGGTTCAGCCATTAGAGTATAGCCTGCGGGGGCCTTGGTCTCCGTCACGCGATACTGTGTATCAAGCTTGAGGTCAGTCCACTTGGCAATACCGGTCTTATCGGAGGTGATCCGGCTTACTTCCGTCCAGGTCTTACCGTCTGTGGAGGTTTCCAGCAGCAGCTCCGCACCGGCGAGGGGGCTGCCGGTAACGTCCACCTTGCGGACGGTAAGGCAGCCCTTGACAGGCTTATTCTCACGGGTAACTTTGACGTTAAGGTTCTCGCTGGTCAGGCTGAAATCGTACTTGGTATCGTCCAACTGGTAGCCATCCACGGTGCTGATCTCCTGATAAGAATACTTTCCGGGCTTGAGATTATCAAATGTCACCTTACCGTTGGTATCAGTCGTACCATCCGCGATCTTGTTGCCTTCGGTGTCAAAGAGCCGATACACCACACCGGACAGCGGCTGCTTAGTGTCAGCGTCCACCTTCAAAATTTCGATACTTCCGGTGATCAGCTTGTTCTCACGAGTAACTTTCAGAATTTGCCCGTTCTGATTCAGTACAACAGGAAAAGCCGTATCATCCAGCTCATATCCGTCCGGTGCCTGAAACTCCTTGCAGGTGTAGCTGCCCAGCTTCAGATTGGAGAACGTCAGCTTACCATTGGCATCCGTGTAGCCTTCTGCGGCTTGGCTTCCAGATGCGTCGTACAGACGGAAACCGGCACCTTGAAGCGGGGTGTTAGAGTCCGCGTCCACCTTGCTGATCTCAACACTGGCTTTCCCCAGTGCATTGGTGCGTGTCGCCGTGATATTCAGGGTTGTGGATGTAATGGTGATTGGGTACTTGGTGTTGTCCACCACATACCCGGAAGGGGCACTGATTTCCTGATAGGTATACCTGCCGAGAGGCAAATCCGAAAAGACCGCCTTACCGTCTGTATCAGTAATCGCATCGGCCACCTTATTGCCTGCGCTGTCAAACAGCCAGTAGGTGACACCCGCCAATTCCTTGCCGGTGTCGGCATCCACCTTATTGATGGTCAGGCTACCAACTTCATCTGCCACAGTGGCCTTGATCTTGATGTAAGCCTTTACCGGGTCGCGGCCCACACCGGTATAGCTGGCCAGCGACTGATATTTGCCGGTGGAATCATACCAGCACAGAACGGCTTCGTCAGGGTCGATACCGTATGCGCTGCCAGTGGCGGAGTAGGTTTTCTCGGTGCTGAGATTCTTGGCGGCTTCTGCCGTGGCCGTGATGGTCAGGGTATTGCCCTTCTGAGAAAACGTAATGCCGTTGCCGCTGTTCGCAGCAAAATTGAAATCGGACAACACTCCGTTGGTGTCGGTCACACTGGCAGAGTAATTGCCGCCGGTGTCCTTGGTCAGCTCAATGGTATCGCACCAGCGAGAGCTTGTCGCCGCAAAACTGGGAATGTCCGCAGCGCTCTGCATGGCGTCCGTGATTTTTTCATACCACAAAGCAAACGTAGGATAACGGGACGTGTCGACACAGCCGTAAAACGGACTGCTGCCCCAGGAACGGTAGTCATAAGGACTGCGATACTCACAGATCAAGTCCCAAATGACTGCCTGCGTAGCGGCCCACTTTTCGGCACCGATAATATCGCTGCTGTTGCTGTCACCATAAGCAGCGCCATATTCGGCACTGGGATAGCCGCAGGCAAGTGCCAGTGCGATGCCTTTTTGCACGGCATCCGGCAGGTTGTACCAGCACCCACTGCTGCCTTGCACATAGTTACTGCTGTCATCCGACCGGACACCGGGCTGGATGCAATACGCCACTGTTCCATTGACATATTTGGTGTGGTACAAGGCGCTGCCACTGCCAAGGCTGCTGTCTGCCAGAATGGTCAGATTTCTCGTGCTTGGTGTCGAACTATTGCTATAGTCATATTGGGTGAAGGTGAGTTGTGAGGTATAGACATAGATTTTGTAGCGGACAACAACGGTAGCCGCATAGGCGGATACCACCAGCATGGCCGCCATAATCAGTGCCAGCACGATCGTTGTAAGTCGCTTGAATGTTTTCAATGAATTTCCTCCTTTACAAAGAGTAGAGCCTCTCTGTTGCCAGAGAGGCTCTTGTAACGAGTAGAAAAATAATGATTAAGGGGAATATGGGTATGCAATGAAAGGGGATTATCACAGGGGGACCACGGGCCTGAACGCCAGGATCATGCCCAATGCTCCTGACTATACCATGCCATTTATGGTTGGAAACTGCGAACAAAAAATATGGTAAGGTTCTTTTATTCATAGTTTTTTTCACCGGCAAGGCGGCCGTAACCGCGATCCGCCTCATCAATACATCGGTTAAGTATCTCGAAAAAACGCGATGGCGTGAGTTCTGTATCAAGCCAATGCGTTGCACGATAGGAGTAGCATCCGACATCATTATTGATGGCGTGGCTTCCCAAAACACTGTGTAGATTCAACTCGTTGATACGCTGCTGCGTTCTGGTTCCGCCTGGGTTTCGTATGGCCTTCGCCAGACACATGACCAGTAGCGGGTGCAGCGGAGAAAATGATATCTGCATATAGTACCCGCGGTAATCCAAGGTCATGGACGTTTCGTCTTCCGCTTCCACCGTCATATTGGCTCGGATCATATCTCTGGCGTTATTGGCAAGCGTGGATCTCCTGTTCTGTTCTTCTTTTGTTAACTCATAATTAAGCATAATTCATCTCCTATCTCGGTAGGGCAACATGTGTGATTGCGCCCCAAATGCGATTGGCCTCGTTGTTGATTCCTAATATCCGCACCGTTACACGGGCACCTCTGGGAGGGCGGCCTCGCTTGGGATAGCTGCACAAGCAATCGACACCGCCGTCCAATGCGACGAATACGCCGTTCATATCCACCATACTGACTGTGCCTACATAGCGGTTTCCAACAACATAGCGACGCAGCGCCTTCTCATATGGGTTCTCGCCCGCTTGCTTAATGGAAGCAGCAACTCGGATATGATACCGGTCTTTACGGTCAATGCTCAGGATCTTGACCAGAATACGCTGTCCCGGCCGGAAATTGTCCTGCGCATCCAGCATTCGCTGGTAGCTCAGTTCACGAAGGGGAATATAGACTTCAACGCCAAACAGATCCACAAAGATCCCGGCACGTATGACAGATACAACACGAGCTTCTGCACATATGCCTTCATAAAGCAGATTGTTTCCATCCCGATCCACGCCGTAATAATACTGCTTACGCCTTGCCATCATCGCCTCCAGTCGGCTGCCAACGGCAACACCGGCGTTTGCATCGATACCCATGATGATATAGTCCACCTCTGCTCCCAACCTCTTCGTGAGCATATAGTACAGCACATCCTCCGGAAGCCGGCCACGAAAATCCTCAGGTGTCTCCACTGCTTCCTCTGCCGGAATAATGACCTTGATATCGCCATGATATATGACTGCAAGAGAACGTGATGGGTTGTCGGTGGGGCGTTCGATGCCTTGGATGGTATCCGTCAGGATACGTTTGCTCTTGAGAGATTCCATCAAATCCAGCAGATCATTCCGCGCTTTGTCCTCCTCAGTTTCCACACTTGGACGGGAGTCGATCGATACGACCGAAGCCGGTCTGGTGGATGCGGCTCTGCGGGGTGATTTTTCCGGTTCGACGGCGTCGTCAGGTACCTCCTCGGGTTGTTTTTCCGTCTCCGTACCAGACTCACTTTTCTTTGCTCTGGATTTCCTGATCCGCCGCGGCGGCGAGCTCCCTTCAGGTTCCTTTTCGGCTGTATCAGAATCAGTCTGGGGAATCTGCTGGTCAGGTGTATTTGAATGCATAGATCCCGAGTTAGCCTCACCGGAATTTTCATTTTCAATGTCAGTCTGGGGGATGATGTCCGGCAATGCGTCGCACGCGGCGTCTTCGGCCGGAATTCTCTCCGCATTCAAAGGCGCAGAGTCAGTCTGGGATATAAGACTTGATTCAAGAGAGTCCTGCTCAGCGCTGAGTTCATCTTCCTGCACGGTGCCATTGTCAGTCTGGGAGAGCTGCATCTCAGCCATAACCTCATCCAGGCCGGACTCGAAAAACACATCTTCCTGAGGTATCGTTGTTTTCTTGGTTGCCATTATCTGCTCCTCCTTTTGTTGTGATAGAAAAAGAGTGCCGCTTTTACAAGGCACTCAACTGTTGATATCGGTTTTTCACTGCGTTCAGCAATTAAAACTCACTTGGCGGGGTCGCCGAACTATACAGAGTTTTACGCCGCGTGTTTTTAGCAGGAATATTTAATTTCCCTTCCATTGCTGCAGGTCTTGTTTTCGTCTCAGTCTTGCAGAACTGGGTATCAGCATGAGAGGGCATGTAATCATGCATGCTGACCGGCGACAACCGCTTGGCCAACGGATGCGCGGTATAGTCGAATTTTTCCAGTTTCAGAACATTATGTCCACGGATAACCACAAGCAGCTCTTCGTTGGGGATGCGCAGCACTTCATCCGGAGTCAATAACCGGCGACGGCCTTGTCCTTCTGTTTGGCGATACTGAGGGATGACTTGCACGACAGCGATAGTTCTGCGAACAGTCATAGTAGAATTGATTTCTACCGACATATCGCCGCTGCGCGCAGAAAAATACTCTGCGGTGACTTCATCGGTACAACCGAGCATCAGTTGGACATCCAGATTGCCGAGGATCTCGGCCCAGAGATTATTGGGATACCGGTTCTGGAGCTGGCCCAAGCTCTGAACGGCCAACATGACATATATCGCACGGCTGCGGATAACACTGAGCGTGCGGGCGAAATCTGATCCGTCGGCGGCGCTTCCGAGCTTTCCCACATTGTTAAACTCGTCGAAAACAAGATTGACGGGCACATTACAGCGCAGATCTGATGTGCTGTCAGCGTAGCGCACCAGTTTTATGAACAGGAACGAGAAAAACAGCGAGGACAGGAATGCCATCGTTGCGTCCTGGTCACTGAGTATGACGTAATAGACACATTTACGCTTGCCGGGTGCCGTCAGATCAATATCACTGTGACTGATGATATTTCTTACCGATTCGTTCTGCAAAACCTGTAGCCGGGTACCAAGGCCCAGAACGATACCAGAGCGTACTGTGTCACTGGCCTGTGAAAACAGGTTGAACGGTGCTCTGGCGGGGTGGTCTAACGGCAGCTTTTCGAACAGTGCCGTCAGTTGTCGCTCCGAGTTTTGGGTCAGGAGCTGATAAGCCGCGGCCAAGTTCTTTGTCTCTGGCGCACGGCTTCGATCCAGATCAATATACAGAACTAACGCCTTCAGAAGATTGGCTTCGCCATTGTCCCAGAAGTGGTCGCCTTTCCCTTCACTCGTGTTCGAGATGATGACGTTGGTCAGTACCTGAGCCAGTAGTGTATCACCACCGAGATCGGACATGCAGTTCCATGAGTCACTGTGGCGCGGATCGACCAGATTGAACACCTTCACCTCATACCCATTCTTCCGGAACAGCTCAGAGGTATCGTTATACAATTCGGCCTTGGGGTCCGTAATGACCGCCGACTCGCCACGTTTAAGTATGGTAAATAGTGCTGGTCGGATCACGCCGCGGGATTTTTTGGTACCGGACGCGCCAAACACAGCAATGTGCCGGTTCAGTCTGGTATCTTTCGGCAAACAGACAACATTGCTGTTTTTGACGCCCAAGATAATTCCATCAGCACGCTCTGGAGACTTGATTTCCAGGATCTCTTTTAGTTCTTTGTCGGTCATCCACGCCGCAGTTCCATAGGTTCCATATTTGCTGCGGGAAAAACCACGTTCATCATGGTCTTTTGAACCAAACTTATCGTGGAATCGCAGGTAAAGTATGATCGCTGCTCCCACAAACAGTATCATGCCGATGCTTTTGATCCCCTGACTACTGCAGGCGTTGCGAAGGCACACACCGGGCGCCCAGTTTACAGGCTGGATGTACGCTTGTCCTGTAATGCCTCCAGACTCAACCCATATTTCGTAATTCTCTTGCAATTGGCCGACCACGCCTCCCAGATAAAACAGCGTGACCAATCCCAGTATAGCAGCGACGATAATTGCCGCCGTCCGTCTCTTGTTCAGAATGCATCCCTCCTAATATTCAAGCCCCAGTTCCCGCTCGACCACATTGCGGTCGAGTTCCTTTAGAATGACATCCTTTCCGAGATATTCATGCAGGAAAGGCGCCTGCTCGGTAAAGCAGAGCACTTCAAAGTGCTTTGCGCTTGTCCGCTGCGCTTCGCGGAATCGTATCAGGCGCGCGAGATCTCCGTCCAGATGCGAGAGAACATAGGTCTCGCCCATACTGGCATCGTACTCCATAAAGCCGCGGTTATAGGACCGGGCGTCCGGATCAAATAGCAGATTCATCAGTTTCTCATTCCAGTCTGGTAGCGTGAGCAACCGGAGCTGCCGGATACCGCTGGCATTCATGGGCACAAAATGAATATGACGGTAAATACCATCAAACCGAAGCTCCAGACGTCGGCTTCGCTCCGACTCCAGCAACGTCTCCAATGCCGTCTCATAAGATGAACCTGTCAGAATCGCCGAATCTATATTCTGGAGTCCGGCGTTCATCCGTGCCAGCTCGATTAGGCTGTGAAGCGCCTTGAACTCTCCCATACCGCTCCACTTCATTGCTGCATCCCGTGTGTTATACACGGCATAGCCGCCGCCAGAGTAAAAGAGTGCGCCGGCAATGCGTGTAAACATGGTTTTGTTTTGCTCGGTTGGGTTGACCTTCTTAAAATCCCGAGCCAAATAGAAGGAGGGAGTATCGGGAGTCAACCGAAGGATCCTCTGGTTCTGAAGGGACGGAAGCAGATAACTCCTCGGCTCAATACCCGCGGCCAGACTCATTCCAATCGCCTCAGCAACTCGGAAGTTTCGATCCCTATGGGCATTTCCGCCCGGAAATCTGTGGCCATAAAAGCTGGTCATGTAGTATCGGTATGCGTCAGCATGGATCCAGTTCAGTATGGGGAGTGCAGCTTTATAGAAGTGAATCGCCTTCGCTTTTCCACTGCCGCACAGTTGCAGGAGCTTTACTGTCATACGCTCGTCTGTGTATGGATTACGAAACTCCTGCACCGATGTAAGCTTGCTCACAAGCGCTTTGAAGGTGCGTTCATTTCCCAATAAGCCAAGTGAGCGAACGGGGTATTCACCTACGAGCCCCAGTACTGTGATAAGCCGATGCGCATGACTTCCGGGACGAACTGTAAGCATCGTTTCGACCTCCCGCATGTGGGAACTTTCCGACAACATGACTGCTCTCTTTGTCGGAATCCATCTGCCTCGAACGGCCCGAAAACGTCGATTTCGCCGACGCTTTCGGGCCAAAAGAAGATATGTCATTTTCATAGCAGCCTTTTGCCTTGTTTTTACATATGTTTTTGGAACCGTCTGGGGATATATTCATGGAGCATCACCCCTTCATCTGGGATCAGATACTCCAGCATCAGCCATCTGGTAAAATCCATTGCTGGGACCACATATATCTCTGTACGTTCCCATGTAGAAGCTGCACTACAATAGAAGTGGTCACAGCAGTATGGGGCATCATCGTCCAGCACATACATGGCGATTGCGTCGGAAACCATGTTGAGCTCAATGTTGTCATGATCGCGGTACCGGCGTTCCGGACGATCTACATCGTAAACATGTCGGAAAATCATTACACTCTCCGGGAATCGGATCGGCTCCTTATCGCGGAAGAAATCACGCAGCACGGGATACAGAATACCACGAATATAGGATGCAGAGCCTTCCTCCTTCTTAGGGAGCAGAAGCGGCAGCCGGACACAGAACCATCCTTCGATGGTAAAGCCAACCTCAACAGGTACGACCTTCTCTACGACGGCTTCCACGTCCCGCGCCGCCCGGGGATTTCCTGTATAGGCGGGAAGTGATCTGGTCAGCAGTGTCATCTTCTCACTGTCCTCGGCCAATTTCAGCGCCGCCGAGTAGGCAAGCTCCATATTCTCGCTGTCGCTCAGGCTTCGGACATTCTTGAGCACCATGTCAAGTCTGCGGTCCTGTGCTTCGATTTTATCCAGCAGATGAACGAATGAGCTTTTCTCTCCCATCGGTTATCGCCTCCTCCGAATAGAATGTAATGTCCGGCTCCTCTTCACCGGCAAAATTGACCGTGGCAAAAAGGCAGGGTGCTTTCGGAAGCACCATTTTTGATGCCATGGCGATGTTGGGTAATACGAAGATGTATTTCATCTCGTCGTCCTGTGGTTGCAGCAGCTTTGCAAGGTGCTGTTCACCATCGTAGAGCACAACGATCTCATAGCCGATGTTCTCTTTCAGAAAAAAGAGCTGTGACGGATAGACAGCCGGGTAATGCGCCATCGGGTCTACATAGTCGATGAACTTCAGCAAAACCCATACGGCCAGGATTGTGCGCTGATCCGGTTTGCACATTTCATCCACTGCCAGATAGTAGCCTCCAGCAATATCCGTGATCTGATGTTCGCGCTTCAGATTGCGCAGGATCTTCGCGGCTGTGTCCGGGGACTTGTCCCGCAGCAGGCGGATCACCTGTGTTTTCGTCAGCGCTCCATATTGTGACAGCCATTTGATTACATGGCGTTCATCTTCAAGCAGCATGTTTTCTCCTCCTATTGCTGCGCGTATTCGCTCTAAAATGCGCATTTTACGCAGTATGCGTTTGTCTTTTCTGCCGTTCTTTCAGGATAGCCTCCAGTTCGGCACGATCTGTTGTAATCATCTCCTTCTCCAGTTTGGATGCCTTGACAACTACAGGGATCTTATTGTTGTTGGAACTGATAAGGGCCTCTCCGCGTTCGAAGCGCGTGATCGCACGGATCTCTGTACGGGTCAGTTTCAGAGTCTCCTGCACATACTGCGCTTCATCCGGCTCCAGATTCAGAATGATCTTGTTCTTGGAATTGTTTATGATGGCGCGGCCATACTTGCCGTCCTCCAGTCCGAAGAAGTCTGATAGATCCTGTGTCGCGGAGATAGCCGCACCGCCGAAGCCGCGAATGACCTTGAATATCTCCAGACAGAACTCTGCCGCCATGTGGTTAGAGCCTGCGCCGATAAGCTGCCATATTTCATCTATGAAAATGGCCTTCCGCTTGGTGCGGTCGGACTTGATCTGGTCCCATACATAGTCCAGCGCAATGAACATTCCGACCGGCAGGAGCTTACCCTTCAGCTCTGAGAGGTCAAGCACAATATACTTATTGGACAGATCCACATTGGTCTGGCGGTTGAAGCTCTGTGCGCTGCCCGTAACAAAACGGCTGATAATAGCGGCCAGCCGTTGAGTCATAGGGTTCTCCAACAGGTGCTTATGCAAATCGCCCAGAATCGGCATCTGCTTCATCTTCGGTGGAACAGCGGACATATCCGTGTAAATGGAACTGTTATCGTGGGTGATGCCAAAATCCGCATAGGTGCGGATGAGCGCTTCGTCCAGCATCTGCTCCTCCTCGTTGCTCATGTCAGGGATCAGCAAGCCGAAGAAGGTCATCAACTGCTGGATCTTCCGGGCCAGCATTGAACCCATCTCCACATAATCGATTTCGTCGATCAGCTCCATCTCCGGCGACATCGTATGCCGGATCTCCATGATGTTGATGCAGTGGGGTGAGCCGGGTGCGATTTTGATGAACTCGCCGCCTATTTTGTTGCAGGCGCGGCGAAATTCATGGCCCTTGATAGGAGCCAGAATATAGCATTGGATGCCGCGCATCCGCATACGAAGCGCCAGAAGCTGCATGGTAAACGTCTTACCGGCGCCTGAAGTACCCAGCAGATTCAGATTCGCGTTCTTATTGATTTTCGTATTGAACAGATCCACGATGCACAGAGAGTTGTTGTATCTGTTGATACCAAGCAGGACGCCGTTTTCATCGGACATCTCAAAACTCGTGAAAATATAACTGGACGCGGCGCCACTGGTCAACACATTACGCTGCGCTTTCTTTTCCAGCTTCGGTGATATTTTCAGAAAAGGCATCACTGACTGGAGCGCAGCCTCCTGCTGGAACCGACACTCACTGGTATACATGTCCATGGATTTGAGCATATCAACCATCTGCTGCTTACGCCAAAGAAGCTCCTCATAGGTCTTGGCTGAGACGGTGATAAACACACTCATATAAAACAGATCTTCATTGTTGTTGGCGATACCGCTTTTGATGTAATAGCCCGCCTGTATGGAGTTTGCGAGTTCCTCGTAATCGGTACTGGTGTCCTGCATGCTCTTGAGCTTGGTGCGATTGAGCCTGATCCTCTGCGCAACCTTATCGATCGTTCTGCTGCGGTTCTCCCGACGCAGGTGAACGTCGATATCCACACCTTCGCCCGCATTGATAAGGGCGGACATCCACCCAGCTCGAACACGGCTGGGATATCCGTCCGCCTTGATGTACAGGAACGAGTAGTACAACCCATCCATAATAATGTAATTGAAATGGCTCAGATCAATACCACGGGGGGCCAGGAAGTTGACCATGCGAATCGGCGGCACAGGATCCACGCCGATGGTTTTCTTTTTGGCGGTCATTGTATCTACTACGATCCGATTCACGCGGGAGGCGAAAGGCTCGCTTGTGCAGGAGCGCCTGTTATAGAACGTATATAGGATCTCTGCGGTGGCTTCATCGGGATCCTTGGGCTGTACGATGCTGTTTCCGCATTGCATGAAATAAGCTCGCGCAGTCTGCTGCGCGGCTTGAAGCATGCCGCAGATCTTTGCGTAGTCGTCGCTCTCATTGCGGCCAACGGCTTCATATTGGAAAATCAGGAAGAAACGCCTTGTCAGCGCTTCACGGTTTCCGACATCCTTGATCAGACTGATATAATCCTCGCCCAGCGCCCTGCATTGCGGGTTCTCCTCATGCTCCAAGTCCTCCCGGACCATGGAAACATGCCGGTCGGAATCTGCGCGCCTTGTAATTGACTTGAATTGCAGCCGCATAGGCGATATTTTCAGCCAGCTGGCAAAGCTGGAGATAATATTAAACTGCTCTTCGTCAGAGCGCAGCGTGAAGTTGATCGGCTCGATCTCAAGGATCTTGATATAACGATTGTCTGTTGTTTCAATGATCCCGTTCCTCAGATCCCTGATGGGAAGATACTCCTGCACGAACTCCAGTTTTTCTTTTCCGCGCTTTCTTTTTTCTGCTGCTTTGGCCATAGTGGTATCCGATCCTCCTGAAATGTAGTTTTCTGCGGTGTGTCCAGAAATAAATGATATGGCCGATATACTGAAAAAGGGAGCCACCATCCACACCCATCGCCGAGACAACCGACAGCGGTAAAAGTGTCACCGTCATAACTACGATGCGAATGGTGCCGGGCATAGGAATCAGGACCAATTCCGGATATCCTAAAGCCAACATCAGAACTACGGTTTCAATAGCGTTTCTGGTGTCGATCATGCCCCCCAGCAGCTTGCCGCTGTCTGTATAATTTGCCGGTATCGCATAAATGTTGCTGTAATCACCGTTGCTCAACGTTTTCACCTGCCTTTCCTTTAATAAGCGCTATGTTGCGTTTACGCCTTGCATTATAGGCGCGTCACAATTCACGATACTAAGACGCCTGTAAGAAAGTCTGCCCTCATAATCGGGCGAATTAAGGACAACTCCCGTACCGCTTGCGGAATGGACCCACATACGCGTTCCATCTGAGCTATATCCTGCGAAAATCAGGACATGGCCCCAGTCGGAACCGTCCGCCAGAAAGCCCAGGTCACCCGGCAGCAACGCCGATGCAGAGATTCCGTATGTATTTGTGTATTGTCGATTGCAGCCGGCACCGATCTCTACGCCAACCGCCGTGTTGAATACCCATGTGGTAAATCCGCTGCAGTCGAGACCAAAGGGCCGAATCGTTCCAGTCGATGCCGAGCCCGCTGCCGTTACCAGTCGAGGTGTGTTCCATGCGTCATTCCAGCCCGGAGCTGATTTGCCTCCCCAGAAATAGGGCACCTTTCCGACCAGCGACAGCGCTGTGGTCAGGATATGCTTCCGCATGGGGCTGCAATTCTGCGCTTCCACAAATGCGACCAGTTCTTCATCGGTGAGCGGAACCATCTGACCATCACCCAGAGTGCCATATAACGTCATTTTCAATGCGGCGGCCATCTTCTGGATCGCCTCTGCATAGGTGACATTAAATTGATCGTAGGTTGCCTCTGCGTCAATCCCGAAAGCAGTGAGCACCACAGAGGAGTCAAAGGGGTGAATGGTACACACCACAAAACTCACAGTCTCTGTAGTTGGGGAAAGCGTTTTGACTTCGCCCTTCGTGTAATACGTCGCATTTCGCGTTCCTATGATCTTCGTCCCACTATAAATGGGGATGTCTATCGTCACCGGCGTATACGTTGTCACGCTGACCGGCTCTGAGGATGTGAAGGTTTCGTCCGGCTCATAGTAAGTGCGACGCGCCGTGGTATAGCGATATATAGGCGAACCGTTTACACTCCCAATCTGCGTCTTTTGGGTGACGACTGTCAGCGTAACTGATTTGTATGTGGAGTAGGTAAGCGGCACAAGGTGTTCCCCTTCATCTGCCTCCGATGAAACAGGAAACATACTCCCTGAAACAGCTCGGAGCTTAGAAAGCATGTCTCCCTTGCTGGTGTTTTTCTGCTGCAGTGACGCCGAATAGGCAGCTAAAATGTAACTGACATCGTAGCCTGCCGAGCTCTGCGCATAATTGACCAGTGCGTCCATAGATAGGTCGTAATCGTATCCGACATCCGTGATGATCTGTTCCACCTCGGCAAGTGCGGCTTCATAGCCTTCTTCCACAACTACCGCAATATCCGCAGCTAAATCGTTGTAGGATTCCAGCAGCGTGGTCGGATTCTCCAGATCCACAACAGAACCATTCAGGCCAAACACGCTGTTCGTAACGATACTGGGCAGCGAGACGATCAGGATGATGATAACCAGAAAAATAAGGCAGATACAGATAAGTACTTTGAAAAGGGTATGGCGTAGCGACCATGCCGCGGACAAGATGGCACCCCACGGACCGCCTACAGCGGTTCCTGCGGCAACTCCGGCCACCGCCTTGCCGCCTTCTACACCAGCCTGTACGGTTGCAGCTGCAGCGTTTCCCGCCGCTTCGGCACCCTTTGCGGCAGCCTGTTCTGCTGCCATTTTTCCAGATTCTCTGGCCGCTCTGGCAACCTGTCTGGCCGCTTCACCATAATTGTCGCTGCCATCGCCAATTTGCCGTTTGTCCGGTTCGGCCATTTTCCAATTCACCCTCCCTGATAGATAGTAAAAAGCCGCATTATGCGGCTACAATCATCGTTCATGAAAGCTGACAGCCAGGGCGGTGATATCCCGTCCCAGCTGTCAGCAGGCGTGCTTACTTCTTGCGCTTTGGTGCCTTGATCCCACCGTCAGAACGTTTTGTCGGTGCCTCAAAGCGGCTCGGCGTACTCTTATAGCGAACAGTTTCCACCGATACAGAGCGGATATTTTCCCCATCATAGACAGGCTTTCCGTTTTCAAATACCGGCTTGCGTTCCACAGCAGGATCGCCGTGTACGGCGATCCACTGCTGCCCACGAACATCCTCATACACCTGATAGTCTCCGCGCGGCGGTGCGAATCGTGCTGTATCATAGAAGGCCGTACCGGAGCCATCGCCATGGAGGATCTCAAAATACCCGTCATCGCGGTGTGTGCTGTCCGCCCGCGCAACAGGCTCTGTGAAGCCGGGCATGAAATCGCGGAACACCGCCTGATTGTAAGCAAAGGCATTCTCACCTTGCTCAAATACGGGCGCTTCTGCTTGCTGCTGCATGGCGTACCAGTCCACGCCGTTGGCGGCCTGCATGACCGTGTGAGGCGCGTCTGGCTCGTTGTAGTAAGCGCCGTTGTACCATGTACTGTTCCCATCACTGCCGCTGGCTTCCATGACGCCATCACCAACAGTGCGCAGGGTCGTGCCTTCCGATGCTCCGGGGAAAGCTGCGGCGACCTGCTCCGACTCGGCAGGCGTACCGGTAAAGCTGGGTGCATCATAGAACGCATTTCGGCCCTCGCCACTGGCCATCTGATACCATGTGCTGCCATCGGAGGCCGTAACAACGGAGTGCGGCGCAGCAGGTTTCTCATACTGAGCCGTGCTGAACAGTTCAACCTCGCTGGTTTTACCATCCGTGCCGGTTGCCGTTGTGCTGATATGCCCTCCGCTGATCTGCGTATCTTTCAGCGTCTGACCTGCGAGCTGAGGCATATAGTTGCCGAGACTGCGGTCAGCAATATCCCCGGCAATGCTGCCGGCCGCTTCGGCGGGACGAGCAGCAACCGAAGATATCGACTCGCCTGTAAGTGCCGCGCCGTTTCTGGCGGCCATACCGCCAAAGACGCGGCCTACAAATCCAACGCTGCCGCCCATACCCATGCGCGTACCGCCTTCAACAACAGCGTCTCTGACATAGCTGTTGCCCTTGAATTTGCTGGCGAGTCCGGAAGCAAAGCCACTGGCAGCGGCGCCTGTACCAGTGGCGGTCGAGCCACCTTTCCCGAACACGCTGCCTGCGTTTCTCGCACCGTATCCACCTATGCCACTGATAACTCTTGCCGCCATCAGCAGTTCCATGCCCATGCTGGAGCCGGTTTGCGCCACATTAAGACCCATGGCTGCCATATATGCATCAAACTTCTGGGCCGTCTTGAGGAACGCCAGGGCACAGAACAGCCACAGGAAGATAGAACCCTGTCCTGAACTCAGCGCTCCGCCGTTTCCGATATACTGACCCACCGAGGAATTGAAGCCGCGGATAAACCAAACGTTCATAACCAGCAGCAGGAGCTGCGAACCTACCATCCGGCACCAGCTCTTGAAAACCTGATTGGTGGCTTTGGAGCCGCCCATACAAAAGGCCAGGGGAGAGGTGTAACACAAGACACCGACTACGATGTACCGCTCGACTGCTTCCAGCAGCAGCTTAAAGTAATTCCAGCCGAGGGCGATCAGCAGGATCAAGACCAGAATAGGGCCTACGATCGTAACTGTCGATACGATCGTCAGAAGGCCATTGCTCAAAACCTGCTCTATTCCCGCAAAGGTGAAGTCCTCTGCCGTCATGCTCAGATCCATGAGCGCTGTGTATGGGGCTCTGGCAATATCGAGTGCCAGTGTGAAAATCGGCTTTGCATATCCGATCAGCAGTGCAAATACTGCGCCGCGCACCACCAACTGCCACGGATTCTCTGCTTCTGTGATTGGCCCGCCAAACGCACGGAAAAGCTGCCAGACGATAATGAGAAAGAGGATTGCCCACGCTGTATACTTCATCACATCAAACGCTTTCGTGATGAATGGGAAGTATTCCTCCATTGTTACCATATCTGTCCCCAACGCATCGAGGAACAGACCAGAAACAGCATCCATGATTTGTGATGCGATACTGGATACCCAAGTTACGATCCCTTCAAAAATCCAGTCTAAGATAACCGGTCACCTCCCAACTGGTTCTACATTGCTTTTCATCAGCCGGTGTACTGACCTCCGGCAATCAGCGGCTGCAGGTATGCAACGATGAAACCAAGCGTGTTGAGAATGATCCAGGTCACAACGACGCGCTTGAGCCAACTGGTGGCTTCATCAACTGCACGCTGGTTCCGGCTGATCATACGCACCAACAGAGCAATGGCGGCCATGGTAACGGCGACGATCGTACTGATTCCAACCAACTGGCCGTAGATGTCCTGCATGATCGTGGAAAAGCGATCCCAGATTGTCTCCGCCATTACGGGTTGGACAGAAACGATCAGCACCGAAGCCACGCCGACCATGGCCCAGTAAGCTTTCCGGAGCCATCGTTTCCCTGAAACAAGTTGCTTTGACATGTCTTACCTCCTATTGTGTTCACTTGACGCGCAAAAGGCACCGCTTTGAGAGGCTAAATGCCTCGCAGAAACGGTGCCTTCGTTGCGTGCTGCACTTTGGGACGATATTAGTATAGCACTTTCACATTTACATGTCATCGGCGCGAACCTTGCCATTTTGTATGCCTTTTTCTCTGCCATATATCGTGCCGCATATGCTCAATATCACCAGTTCTCCAGTATGGTGAGGACTTCCAGCCATGAATCGATCTCACCGGCGGGAGCCGACCACAGACGCAGCGCAATGATGTTGATCGCCTGTGTGCGGAGCCTGTAATAGTGACGGCTGGAGATATCTAGCCTGTACAGCAGCTCCTCATGCGTCAGTTTATCCGGGCCGAGAAACGTCATGTAGATGATGTCGTACATCTTATGGCCATTGACCGGCTTTGTTTTCAATATGCTGACCGCTTCGTTGAGCCGATCCACCAGCAGACGTGAGCGGCGGATACTCTCCATGCGACTCTCCAGCTTCCGGTTGTTCAGCCCCAGCTCCAGATCAAGACGATCCAAGAGCGTGTCCAGATCCTGCAGCGGGCGATCCAGTTCTTCTGCGACGTTGGCGGGGAAGCACTCCAATGTCCACAGAATACTCCGGTAGTGCTGCAGTAAGAGGAACGTGTTGTGATACATGTTCTTCTTTTTTTCCTTCTTTGCCTGACGGATGCGATCATCGTCGATCCGCGCATCTTCCAGTATCCCTCGCTTCGTCAAAAGCTCAATAAATGCCGCGGACTGTTCTGAGAGCTTGCTTTCTTGCTGCTCATAAAGCGTCTTGTCAACGCCGATCTCCTTTTCGTTCATGTCGATAATTCCTTTCACTTGATAATCGGTACAGGGAGCTCGTGGGAGTACACGGCCCTCTGATGAAATGTGCATCCGCACGCGGAGCTATACTATCTACACTTCCGCAGTCATAGATACAATTCTGACAATTCCTACACAGAGAAAAATACGCGCGTATTATAGGGCGAAGAAATGCAACGCGACGTTCTGAACTCTCTTCGGCACGATCGTCCGTTGCCTGCGTAATAAGCCCACGGCTGTACCAGAGACACATCTTGTTCAGACGCATATTGTCCGAGCCTGCAATGTGCGTATTTCCGGCGCAAATACGCATTTCTTCAATAATGCGTTCAAGCTCTGCATAGGAAGGCAGTGAAACCTCTGTATCTGTAGGATACAGTTTGTTGAAAATGATGCAGCCGTAGGAGCCGGGCAGACGGTACAGAGAGAAAGCATCCCCATGCTTTTGAAAAAATCTCCATACCTTAGTCTTTTCCCAGCCCCAGCGCT
>ENA-UOJD01001550-UOJD01001550.1-human-gut-metagenome-genome-assembly--contig:-P48-NODE-1550-length-22764-cov-34.545907_pt1 | contig 22764 bp, 20 predicted proteins | sample MGYA00242342_ERZ723889 | MGnify/ENA metagenome assembly ERZ723889
GGCGGGGCCGCTCTTTGGCCCCCCCTTCCCCCCTTCCCGCCCGCAGGCGATCCCCGCCGCAGCGGATTTTCTTTTTGCTACTTTTTCTTTTGGAGGTGAACGTATGGCTATGGATCAGCAGACTGCTATGGAGCAGTTGCGGGAATTGTACCGGGAAAAGAACGAGCATTTGGAGAGGTTCCTGGAGCCTGTCACACCCTTTGAGTTTTATCGGGATATCTTCCCGGTGGGCAGTTTTGAGAGGAAGGGCCATTTTGAGGACGAGAAAGGCAACGGGATTGCGGTGACGGTGCCAAAGGCTGCGGGGATCGCTATGGAGATTAAGGGTGATGGAAAGGCAAGGCGCTACACCATCACCGATGAGCTTTCGGAGCTGTCCGAGGTCTTTGATACCGATTTTACCATCATGTCTCCGCTGTCCTACTTCGGGCGGCGTCGCTGCGGCAAGAATGCCAGGTATCTCTATGCCATGGTCTTTGACTTGGATGGGGTTGAGATGCCACAGCTCCGGGACACGCTGCACCAGATGAACAAGGATATTCTGCCCAAGGCTACCTTTGTCGTAAACAGCGGGACGGGACTTCACCTGTATTATGTGCTGCAGGAACCGATCCCTATGTATCCGCATAATCAGAAATGCCTGAAGGAATTGAAATATTCCCTCACCCGGCAGATTTGGAACAGATACACCTCCACCATCAAGGAACCGCAGGTACAAGGGATTCTGCAGGGCTTCCGGGTGGTTGGATCTGGCTCGAAGTTGGGCAGGGACTATCCTGTGACGGCCTATCGGCTCGGTGGGCGGGTGACGATAGAGAAGCTGCTGGAGTTTATTCCGGATAGCAATGGGGAGCAGCAGCAGCTCCTGGGTCTCATGCGAAAGGGCCGGTTATCCATGGAGGAGGCGAAGGAGAAGTACCCGGATTGGTATGAGCGGCGGATCGTCAAAAAGGAGCGGCGGGGCCGCTGGACGGTGAAACGTGACCTTTATGATTGGTGGCTGCACCGGATCGCCGATGAAATCCGGGTGGGCCATCGTTTCTATGGAATTATGACGCTGGCGATTTATGCGAAAAAATGCGGGATAGACGAGGACGAGCTGGATATAAACCGCTTTACAAAAGATGATGTGGTGTGCGCTCTGGAAATGTTCAACGAGGACTATGTGACATTTCCCAGGGACGATATAGCGAAGATCTCCGGGCTGTCCATGCCAGTCAATAAGCGCAACTGGCGCAAGCAGGAGCAGCATTTAAGGCTGGCACGGGGACAACTGGCAATTTTGAGGGATATGGGGGAGATAAAACAGGGGCGGCCCGTTGGAAGTGGGACAGCTCAGAATCAGGTTTCGGAATGGCGGCAGCAGCACCCAGAAGGGCGCAAGGCAGATTGCCATAGGGACACAGGCCTTGATCCTAAGACGATACGCAAGTGGTGGGATGATATTTACATCACAAGAGAAAGAAAAGACTTGAATTGAATTGATAAATAAGGTACAATAAAAAGGACAAGAAACGGTACATAATATAGATTGGAGGTGTCTTTTATGATTGCTATTAACTTTACGACTGCCCGTGGTCGCCTGAAGGATTTTTGTGATAGGGTGACAGACAGAGGAGAGACGGTAATTGTAACCAGAAAAGCTGAAAAAAACGTTGTAATCATTAGCGAGGAACGCTTTAACGAGTTGGAGAAAGCGGAGCGGAATGCTGCCTATCTTGGAAAATTGGAGAGAGGGCTGGAGCAGGTTCACGCTGGCCTTGGGATTGTGAAAACGATGGAGGAGCTGGAGGCGATGGTGGGCGATGGCATATAACATTACCTTTTCGCCTGACGCTTGGGCGGATTACCTGTACTGGCAGTCAGAGGACAAGAAAACGCTGAAGCGGATCAATAAGTTGCTCCAAGAGTTGCAGCGTGACGGGGCAGTACAAGGCATAGGAAAAGCGGAGTTGCTGCGGAAAATCAAGGGCATGAGTAAACGTATTGACGATACGAACCGGCTCGTCTATACCGCTGAAAATGACAACATTATCGTTTTGTCATGCCGGGGGCATTATGAGGATTGATTGGAGGGAAAACCATGTCTCGAAAAGTGATGCAGATCGGCTATGAGCCGGAGCGTGACCGCCTGACCTGGGATGGTTGGGATATTCACTGTGGCCAGGGGCTTGAAGTCCTTCTTCCGGATCGGCTTGGTGGTGGCACATGGCGGGCCGTCTCCTTTGAGTACAACGCTGATGGGTGGTATATGCCTGGGCAGCCTGGGGTGTCTCCGGTAGGGCTTTGGGCTCGTGAAGGCCAAGACTAAACTAAGCCGGCTCTCGCAGTGGGAGCCGGCTGTTTTATAGTCACTATAATTCTACATTTCTACATTGCTATAAAAATAGATTTATTGTAATATAGAAATATAGATTACTACAAAAATAGATTTATAGGATTGGAGTGTGAAAAATGATAGTAGCGGTAGCAAATCAAAAGGGCGGTGTCGGCAAAACAACCACGTCCCAGGCATTGGCTGCAGGACTGGCCGGGAAAGGGTACAAGGTGCTGGGGATTGATCTCGACCCACAGGGGAACTTCTCTACGGCCTGCGGTGTAGAGAATTACAATGTCCCAACGGTCTATGAAGTGATGAAGCGACTGGCCACAATCCAGGAGGCCACGCAGCACGCAAAGGGCGGCTATGATGTTGTGCCGGCAAATATAATGTTGGCTGGTGCTGAGCAGGAGCTGTCCCAGACTGGGAAGGAGCACCGGCTGAAGGAGGCCGTGGCTCCGGTCGCCTGCGACTACGATTTTATCGTGATCGATACGCCGCCTTCCCTGGGAGTGCTGACGGTGAATGCCTTTACCTGTGCCACTGATATTCTGATTCCCACCACGGCCGGGATCTTCGCCACGGCCGGGATATCCCAACTCAATGAGACGGTCACAAGCGTCCAGAAGTATTGCAATCCTGGCGTGAAGATCCGGGGCATTCTATTTACCCGGTTCAATCCCAGAGCAAATATCAGCCGGCAGATCAAGGAACTGGCGGAGCAGTTGAGCGAGTATATATCGGCGCCAATCTACGATACCTACATTCGCTCTGCGGTGGCCGTGGAGGAGGCTCAGGCAAACCGGGCCGATATATTTGATTATGCAGGTAAGTCTACCGTGGCAGAGGATTACAGGGACTTCATCGAAGAATTTCTGAAAGGGGTAAATGCGTGATGGCAGGGAAAGTAAAGTTTGATCGGGATGCAACGTTTAAGCAGATCATTGGAGCTGATCGGGAGCCGGAGGTGGATAGCCAGGAGACGCCAGCAGCGAAAGAAAAAAAGCAGGATCGGGTGCAGCGGTCATATTTTCTGGATCGGGACATAGATAAGGCGTTGAGGAGAATGGCATTGGAAGAAGAGAAGAACTTGACAGAGGTGGTAAATGAAATTTTACGAGTAGGACTTGAACGGTATTTTTAAAATATAGAAAAAAGAGGACTTGGAATCCTATCATTCCAAGTCCTCTTTCCTGATAGAGTTAGTTGAACATAAATTAGTTGCTGATAAAAAAGATATCCGATAAAGAGTAGTTTTTTCCGTTCTGTGTAAGGACTATTTCTAACTTATAATATCCTTCCGAGATGGAACCATAATAGTATGAAAGATCAAAGGTAAATACCTTTTCTTGCCCAGGCATTAATTGATGAAGAATAGCAACTTCAGAAACGGTATTATCAGGACTGTTAAAAGGTATATCTACCCAAGATCCTTCTTTGTAGTACTTAAGGGCAAGAATTGCTGAATAAGAAAATACATCACATCCAGCGTTTGACAGCAGGATTTTTGCATCGATAGGAGTTGTTTCACTGACTGTCAACTGCCCCCCAATAATAAGGCCAGAGAGGGTAGTCTTATTGCCTGGGGTTAAATAACTGGAAAGTCGATTGATAACAATACACGCCTGTGCTCGACTGATACGAATATCTCCGGTAGAAAACAAATCGAAAAAGTCATCTAAAAGTCCAAGAGAATAAATTGTTCTTATTGCAGAATGATACTCGGATGGGATATTGTCCAACAAATGGAGGTTGTCTAAAGAACTGATGAATGGGGGATCTGAAGGAGAAAAAATACAATAGTCAACAAGCACATTATACAACAACTGCGCCATGTCAAAAATGCTAAGAGAGTTATCTAATTTATCTGATTCTAAATTTAGAAGAACATTGTGCTCGGACAAAACTATGGTATATGGCTCATACCATGAATCATAATCAGAGAAATCAAGTTCTGAAGGATAAAACGCCCGTCCCAAAAGTGCAGAGAACTGAGCATAAGTTACAGGGCTATTCGGTTGAAATGTTCCGTCACCAAATCCAAACACGATGCCGGCCTCGGCCGCTTCCATGATAGCATCATAAGCCCAGTAAGATGAAGGGACATCATCGAAATGAGGAGAACTTTTTTGCAATGCAGAAGTTGAAACTGAACAACAATTCATAGTAATCACAGCAACACAGAGCCAAGCCATAAACCGAGAGGATGAAACATAGATTCTCATACACATACACCGAGAAAAACAATTATTAGGAGAGAGGCAAATACGAGCAGTCTAAAGGTTGAATGGCATATATCATTTGAGAAACATAGCACTCAATAAATGTATCTTCAGTCAGATTATTAGTAGAATGTTTCGAACCAGAGGCGGTACCGATTGCATAATAATTGCTACCGCTTTTGCAATACACAATGCCACCGCTGTCACCACCAAGGTTCATTGCGTCAGTTACAAGTACATTGCTAATTGTCAAAGGCTGATTGTTAATCCTATATGTTACCGATCCGTTGGTAGATGTCACTGTACCAGAACGATAACCAGAAGTACTTCCAACCTTGTATATCGTTGACCCCTCAGACACCAACATATACTTGTCATTGGATAGGGTATGGTTACTGACATTCACCACGTCGCTCATCGAATAATTAGAATTAGTGATTTTGATAAGAGCAGCATCATTTCTCCCGGAAAATGCAGAATCAACGCAGACACCAATAGTCATACCATTTAGAGTCGCAGAATCACCCGTACTATAAGCGTGTCCCGCTGAAACAAAGCCCCTGCAAACATTGTCGTTCTCGTCATAAAAGTAAACAGGCCATCCGATGCTCAAAGGTCCAGCGGGACTTACAATATCACCACCAGGTTTTAGCGATGCAGTTGTCGTGGTATGCAAACCTTCGATAAGCATATAGGCGTCAGATGCACCAAACATATCTAAGAAGGAATTTCTTTTCGAGTCATTGAGATCTGTAATACCGACAATAATAGAATTGTCTTTTTGGGAGATGTAGAAGAACGAAATAGAATTTAGAAGATTTGCTTGATCGTCAGAAAATGCAGAAGGGTTGCTCTGAAAACTAAGACACGCATCATCAATTTCAGATTTAAGTGAGTTTAGTTCATTATACGAGTAAGAAACAGTATCAAGGATAAAGGAACCTGCTTCATTTAAGACAGAAGCAAAATTTCCCCCTCTTGAAGATGAGGATATCGAATTGGTTTGCATGACTACCAAGGCACCTTCAGAGTTGATGTATGCCCCTCCATAATTGCTGGGATAGACTATGTCAGAAAGGGAGCTGTCAAATCCAAAAGAATCCATTAACATTTCGTACTGTGACTGAGCGACAGCGGACGAATTCGACGAAGCATAGTTTGATGAGTCGAAAGCGGATGCAGAGACAGGAACGGACAACGAGAGCATTATAACAAGGCAGAAAATTGCTGATAAGGACTTCTTCATATACGTCTCCTTTCTTGGCATAGCGATAAACGGATGACGAGTTATGGATGTTTTGCACAAATTTGATCTCGTCCTAAGCGTATTTTACCATAATTATTCTAAAAATTCAAATGTTTTTCTGTGATTTTTTGAAGTATAACGGTTTACCCGTTTACGCTATGCGTGAACGGGTAAACCGTTATGAGATTAGATTTGGTAATATGTTGACACTGCCAGTTACGTATGGTAAGATGTTCCTGGATAGAAAAGGCTGCGGTAGACGCTGATTGGAGCCTTGAAAGAAAGGGGGGTATGGATGGCGGCTGTGGGCGGCGTGTGGCCTACAGCAGAAGTGAAGGATGAAGCTCGTCTGGGCGAGGGTAAATAGTAATTAGGCCCAGAGCGTCTTGGCTGGCAGATCTGCCGGTCGGGGGTTTAGCAATTTGCTAATCAGAAGCCACTTCAGGTTCGATACACCTGTGTGATGCGTGGGCTTGCCGTAGTAACCTTTGTGAACTGGAAAGCGCATCATGGACCCGGTATTAGTAATCCTTTTGAACGTGCCGGTAAATAAAACGTATCTGTTCCTATCCACTTTCTGATAGTAGCCGGAATACTGTAGATCTTCCGGAGAGCTGCTTCCTCTACAAAGAAGCCGACAGAATCTGAACTGCCGTAGATCTCAATAAAACAGAGCTGCACACATAAGCAGATTAAAAAAAGTGTAGGGAGCAATCCCAAACCCGTCATACATAAGACGTTAAAAAGTGTATTTTGCCGATTGTCGAGTCTCCGAATGGAGCTGGCATGAGGCGGCTTAGCTTGAACGAGAAATGTAGAAGTCTATAAAACTAAGAAAATAGTTATGTAGTTTTATAGAAATATAGATTTATACAAAAATAGATGCACGAAAGGAAGTCGGAATGGGGCGTAGAAATAAAGCGTACTTCAAGGATCTGCACCAGCAAGCCTATGACCGGCTTACCGGGATGCAGGCCTTTGGCGAGAGCAAAAAAGAGGCGGTAGCCAATGGCACAGAGAAAGATAAAATATTTGCGTTCAACACCTATAAGAGCTATTGGAAACATACAAAATATTTTATCAAGTACATCAAGGAGAAGCATCCGGAGTGTACCACGCTGAAGAAGGCAAAGAAGTATGCAAATGAATGGCTTCAGACCAGGGTGGATCAGGGGCTTTCAGCGTGGACAGTGCAGCTCGAAGCGAAAGCGTTGGGAAAGCTATATGGGATTTCCCCGGATGACGAGAATTACTTTAAGCCGCCCAAGCGAAACCGTGAAGAGATTAAACGGAGCCGAGGGGATCGGGTGCGAGACAAGCACTTCTCCAAGACTAATAACGATGAACTGATAAAATTTTGCAGAGGAACCGGTCTGCGGCGAAAGGAACTGCAGGAGTTGCGGGGGAAGGATCTGGTGTCCAGGGCGCAAATTGAGGCGGAGATCTCCGAACTGCAGAAGATCCCGGAGGAGCAGCGAGCACCGAGCGTCACAAAGCGCCTTGAAATGCTCCAGGACGCACGTTTGTTCCCGGATGAGTGGTTTATCCATGTCCGCAACGGAAAGGGCGGACGGGAGCGTTTAAGCCCGATTATAGGCAAAAATGCGGGGCAGATCATTGAACGGATAACTGATACACCGCCAGAGGAGAAGGTGTGGCAGCACGTCCATAACTGCGCCGACATCCACGGGTATCGTGCGGAGTATGCCACGGCGATCTACAAGGCTCATGCCAGGGCAATCGAAGAGATTCCCTATGACCGGGTAAACCGTGGCACCGGGCGGCGTTATCAAAGCGAGGTTTATACTTGCCGAAAAGATGAAGCGGGGAAGAAGCTGGACAAGGCTGCCATGCTGATCTGCAGCAAGGCGCTGGGGCATAACCGAATCAGCGTCGTAGCGGATAACTATATTCGGGGCCTGTAAGGAGGTGCGCTGCCGTGAGCGAGTTTGTAAAGAAAACGATAGTGGGTTATAAAGATGTTCCTGGCGGCAGCTCGGACCCAGATTGTACCCACGTGATTCTGACGCTGAACGAGTATAAAAAGATTGTCCGGGAGAGGGACGAGGCAATCCGAACGGTCGGCATTGAACGTCAGAATGCTGACCGTCAAATGAACGAAGAAAAAAAGAATGCTGCATACCAAATCAGGCAAGTGAGAGATCAGGCGGTCAAGGAAATCGCAGAAATGCAGGGAGCATTGGCGCAGGCCCAGAAGGATGCAGCATATCAACGGCACCTAAATGAAAACCTGCTGCGGATCTCTCGGGAAAGAGCTAATGCGGATCGAGGACTAAAACCGAAAAAAGAGCATACCGGATATGTTGTGATGAATATGCAGGAAAAGAAATTGCAGAGAAAGAACAGTCGGGGTTATTACACAATCACATTATGGGAAACGGTGCTGCAGAGTCCCTATTCTGTAGATTTCACTGAAGAACAGGCCAGATATCAGATTCATGAAGATCTAATGCAGCATGAAGATGGAAAAGAGTGGGCGTTAAGCAGAATTGGAATTTGTGAGAAGCCAGATCCGAAGTTCTGTGACCCATTTGAATATAATGAAATAATGGAAAATGAAAATGTTCTTGTTCGGTATCAGCTGCGTGCAAACTATCAGGCACGGCGAGGGGAGAAGACCGGCTTTTGGGACATCATATTGGTGCATCAGAAGCCGATACCACAGGTTCCGAAAGATATGAGGCCATGAGAAAAAGCCGCTGTATCAAACAGCGGCTTTTCAAATTCGACAGAGTGTGCTAAAATGCCAATGTTGCCCAACTCCGGCCCAGTAATGGGAAGGAGGTGAATGCTATGCTGGAGTCATTTTGCAATCTCTTAATCGGCATCGGAGCAAGTGTAATTGGCACTTACATTTGTAAATGGCTTGATGACCGAAACAAGGGCAACTAAGCATGAAAGAAAGCCGGGAAGGTGGCACCCTTCCCGGCTTTCGCTATGCTGGAATTTTGCTAATCTCTTAGGCTATGGTCATTATACCACGCCTATTGTAGTTTATGCAAGCGGTGAGTAGAATATTATTTGTAAAAATAGCCTGCCCAGTGGACTTGAAAAGCTCTTCTGGACAGGCTATAATGAGAACAAAAAATAGGGAAAAACTCATTGATAATATATGCCCCCCTTAAAGGGTAAGGCCCTTTAGATATCGTATCTAAAAATAACAAAAAGTATTCTTTTTTTCGAGAGAAAGTCGGAGGGGAAAAGGGGGTGTGCGGAGGGGTGTGGGAATGTGGTAAACCTGTAAGGTTTTCCATATTTCCATACCCCGGAGCAAGGGGGAAAAGGGGAGGTGACTTTCTCTTTAAGCCGCCTTAGGCGGCGCTCTTTGGCTCCCCTTTTCCCCCTTCCCGCCCGCAGGCGTTCCCCGCCGCAGCGGATTTTCTTTTTTGCTTCTTTTTTCTTTTGGAGGTGCTTATATGAAACAACCGAGGAAACGGGGAATAAAACCGGAAAACAGTAAAACGGTTAATCAATGGGGGCTGCGGGGGCGGATTCCGGTTGATCCGTTGAAGCCGCAGTATATTTGGGATAATTACTATGATGTGCCGCAGACGATTTACTATCTTGAAGAAAACACCAGAGAAATGACCGAAGAGGAAAAGGCTGATTTCAGGGCAGATCGAAAAGTTTTTAGCCAGAAGTATGTAAAGCTGATTGCGGATGAACGGGAGCGGTTGAGAAAGAAAGCGAGGGAGACTGAATGACGGATCAGCAGACCGCTCTGGAACGGCAGCGGGCGCTTTACCGAGAGAAGAACGCCTATTTGGATCAGTTTTTAGAGCCGGTGGAGCCGTATGAGTTTTATCGGGAGATCTTCCCGAAAGGTTCTTTTGAACGAAAAGGTCATTATGAAGATGCCAAAGGCAATGCTATTGCACTGACAGTACCGAAGAAACAGGATAGCCAGGAAAATGGTGTTGCGCTGGAGATTGAGGGAGACGGTAAGACAAGAAGGCATTTGATTACCGATGAGCTGGAGGAATTGGGTGAGATCCAGAACACGGATTTTACGATCATGTCTCCGATTTCGTATTTTGGCAGGCAGCGGAGTGGTAAGAATGCCCGCTATCTCTATGCTTTGGTTTTCGATCTGGACGGTGTTTATATGCCGCAGCTCCGGGACACGCTGCACCAGATGAATAAGGATATTATTCCCAAGGCAACCTTTATAGTAAACAGCGGAACAGGTTTGCATCTGTATTATGTGCTGACGGAGCCGGTCCCTATGTATCCGCACAATCAGAAGATTTTGAAAGAACTGAAATACTCTCTTACCCGGCAGATATGGAACAGGTTCACCTCGTCTATTAAGGAGCCGCAAATGCAGGGCGTTTTGCAGGGATTTCGTGTAGTTGGTTCCGGTTCCAAGTTAGGACGGGACTATCCTGTGGTGGCGTATCGTTTTGGTGGTGCGGTAGAGCTGGAGAAGCTACTGGACTATATTCCTGCCAGCAATGGTGAACGGCAGCACCTGCAGGCGCTTATGAAAAAGAGCCGGTTATCTTTGGCTGAGGCCAGAGAGAAGTATCCAGACTGGTATGAGCGCAGGATTGTGAAGAAGGAGCGCAGAGGACGCTGGACGGTAAAGCGAGACCTTTATGATTGGTGGCTAAGACGGATTGCTGACGAGATTAAAGTAGGACATCGTTTTTATGGCATTATGACGCTGGCAATCTATGCGAAGAAATGTGATATAGACGAGGACGAACTTCGGGAGGATGCTTTTGGACTACTCCAGCGATACGATGATATGAGTGTGGAGGACATCAACCGTTTTACGAAAGACGACATTGTGTGCGCTCTGGAGATGTTCAATGAGGACTATGTGACATTTCCCAGGGATGATATTGCAAAGATTTCCGGACTCTCTATGCCAGTTAATAAGCGGAATTGGCGCAAACAAAAGCTGCATATTCAGTATATGAATATAAATAGGCAATTCAAAGTGGCAAATGGTGAATGTACTAATGGTGGTCGGCCAACGGCGCAGCAACGAGTATATGAGTGGCGCCTGCAACACCCAGAGGGCCGTAAGGCAGACTGCAACAGGGATACAGGCATTGATCCTAAGACGATCCGAAAATGGTGGGACAAGTCACTATAAAAATATAGCAAAGCAGATACATAAGAAGAGACGGCCTGCCAGGTTGTTTTTTTCTTTCTGTGGGTGCGTGAGATGCAAGAATGAATATGGCTAACAAAAAAGATGGCGAAGATGTTTTCCACGCTTTCCATAACGAGGCTCAAAAGGGAGTAAACCATGGAATTTTCAACCTCTAATGCCCAAGGAGTAAGGGTATAAAAAGATAGCCATTGACACAAGATATATATTATGATATATACTGTGTTAAGAGGTGAGAGTAATGGAGACTGCAAAGATTTTTGAAAATGGAAGAAGTCAGGCGGTGCGCCTGCCGAAGAAGTTTCGTTTTAATACGGATGAAGTCATTGTGCAGCAGCTTGGCGATGCAGTGATTCTTGTGCCGAAGGAGTCTCTCTGGCAGACATTTATGGCTGGGTTGGACGGCTTTACCAGCGATGTTTTTGCGGATGGAAGAGATCAAGGTGTTCAGAAAGAGAGAGAAAATCTGTGACTTATATGCTGGACACAAATATTTGCATCTATGCAATGAAAAATAAGCCGGAGAATGTGCTTCAAAGATTAAAAAAAGAGCTTAACAGCGGGGTATGTATTTCGTCTATCACACTGGCTGAGTTGGAATATGGGATGAAGCACAGTTCAAATCCTGCAAAGAATGAACAGGCGCTGTTGCGCTTCTTGATTCCGTTGTCCATTCTTCCATTTGGTGCGGTGGCAGCAACGGAGTATGGAGCAATCAGAACCTATCTTCAGAACAATGGGACCCCAATCGGACCGTTGGATATGTTGATCGCTGCACACGCCAAATCAGAGAACATGATTTTAGTAACGAATAATGTCCGAGAGTTTGAGCGTGTGCCAGAATTGGAAATTGAAAATTGGGCGGAGTGAAGTAAGGTAAATTTATGGGGCTGGAAAAAGCGATTAGAAGCGGTAAAGAGAGACGTAAAGAATATCATGGAGCGAAGGCAGTGGATAGTGCTTGCCGCAATAACGGGGGGTGTCCTTACTGTGAATCTAATCGTCTGTATGTTAATCGCAAGCGGCTGATTGCAGCCGAAGAACAATTCCGCGAATGTGAATTTGAGAGAAAGATTTTTTCTAAAGAAGCGTTCGAGGTCATGGAACATACTATATGAGGGATGAGTATACGATTATAAGTAAAGGGGGCTGTGACTGTGGTGTCTAAGGTATTACAGATCGGTTATGAGCCGGAGCGGGATCGCCTGACCTGGGATGGCTGGGATATTCATTGTGGCCATGGTATGGATGTGTTGCTCCCAGATCGGCTCGATGGAGGCACATGGCGGGCTGTATCCTTCGAGTACAATGATGAGGGATGGTATATGCCTGGGCATCCTGATGTGTCTCCGGTGGGCCTGTGGGCACGTGAAAGACAGGACTAAACTATGAAGATTAGCTATGAGGGACGAGTATAATATCAGAGAACTGAATCCAAGTAAAAATCCGTACACGAGCAAGGTAAAGGTTACTATTGATGTTGAAGGGAGCACGTTGGATTATTTTAAGTCTATGGCGGCAGCAGATGGAATCCCGTATCAGACTCTTATCAATCTCTATTTGAGGGATTGTGCGGACAATCGCAGAAAAATTCAAATGTCTTGGCAGTAATGAAAAAGCGGAAGAACACGTTGTTCTTCCGCTTTTTTATATTGCTATACATCTATAAATATAGTAAACTACAAATATAGTTATCTACAAAAATATGAAACTATAAAAATAGGAGCGTGAGTACATGATTATTGCAGTAGCAAATCAAAAGGGCGGTGTCGGCAAAACAACCACGTCCCAGGCATTGGCTGCAGGACTGGCAGCGAAGGGGTACAGGGTTCTGGGGATTGACCTTGATCCGCAGGGAAATTTCTCTACGGCCTGCGGAGCAGAGAACTATAATGTCCAGACGATCTATGAGGTTATGAAGCGGGCGGCCAGCATCCAGGACGCCATTCAGCACACGAAGGGCGGCTATGACGTTGTACCGGCCAATATTATGCTGGCTGGCGCAGAGCAGGAACTCTCCCAGACCGGCAAGGAACACCGGCTGAAGGAGGCTGTGGCGCCGGTGGCCAGTGACTATGATTTTATCGTGATTGACACACCGCCTTCCCTGGGTGTGCTGACGGTGAACGCTTTCACCTGTGCCACCGATATTCTGATTCCGACAACGGCGGGAATTTTTGCGACCGCCGGGATCTCCCAGCTCAACGAGACCGTCACCAGCGTTCAGAAGTATTGCAATCCGGCTGTAAAAGTGAGAGGAATTTTGTTTACAAGATTTAATCCGCGGGCGAATATCAGCCGGCAGATGAAGGAACTGGCGGAGCAGCTTGGCGAATACATTTCCGCACCGATCTACAAAACATACATTCGATCTGCTGTAGTGGTAGAGGAGGCCCAGGCGAACAGCCAGGATATTTTTGACTATGCCAACAAGTCTACGGTGGCAGAAGACTATAAAGCATTTATTGAAGAATTTTTGAAAGAGGTAAATGAATAATGGCAGAGAAAGCAAAGTTTGATCGAGAGGCTGCGTTTAAATCTATCATCGGAGCAGGACGCCAGAGCGAGAATGCTGTTGCTGCTGAAGAAAAAAATGGAAAGAAAAATAGTGACCGGGTGCAGCGGGCCTATTATCTGGATCGGGATATTGATAAAGCGCTGCGTAGGATGGCGCTGGAGGAAGGAAAGAATCTGACTGAGTCTATTAATGATGCTTTGCGTAAAGGACTTGTGGAGTATCTTTGATAGAAATTGTGTGAAAAAATGCGGAAGGCAAGCAATATTTGCCTAAATGTAAACCGTGTGCGGTTTACATTTGATGGGCATTTGTTTAATTTGGAGGTAAAAGAGTGGAACTGTCTCAAAAGCTAAAAGAATTAAGGAAGAAGCAGGGACTAAAACAGTTAGAACTGGCCGAAAGGCTGTTTGTGTCCAGGCAGGCCATATCTGGATGGGAAGCAGGAACGTCGAGGCCATCGACAGAGAACCTGCAGAGCCTGAGCCGGTTATTTAATATCCCGCTGGAAACGCTGCTGGATGACACGGCAGAGGCGGAGCCTGCGGCGGCGCCAGAGAAGCTTCCGGCAGAGGAGCAGGCAAAAGAAGAGGGCAAGGGACAGGGACTGGGAAAGGATAGAAGATACAAGGCCATAGTCATGGTGATTGTGCTCTTGGCAATCTTGCTCACCACAGCGGTATAGGCACACAGGAGAACGGCCCAAGAAAAAACGGGTGTCATGACTTTTAGCGAAATGGAATGCGAAGACATTGATCTTGCTGGGGCCAAATCTGTGCCGATAGAGGGCTTTGGCAAAGGGAGGTGAAAGAAATGCGCAGACTTTTGTGTATGGTACTGACCGGAGCGGTGATGATTGGATGCCTGTGTACCGGCACCGGCGCTGTTGACGAATCAAATGTCGTTTCATATTCCTTTGAAACGACGGGAACGGCCATCACACGGGCAACAGGAAACTTAGACTGGACTATAGAGGCAAATGGCACGGTGGTAGCGGATACAAGTTTCACAATGTCGGCTGGTGAAACGGTATGGATTCGCGCGAACTATTCTCCGGAAAATGCCAGCTTGGACTTCGGATTAGTTGACTCAAATGAGAAGTTTCACTATATCAATGTGACAACAGGCAGCATTGACAAGACGATTGAGATTCCGGAAAACGGGGATTATACGCTGGCGATTAGGAACAATTCGAGCAAATCGGTTAAGGTGACTGGAGTTGTGAGATACTGAGGGGAGGCAAGGGAGCGGCAAAATTAACTGGTAACACGTACTATTTCAAGAGACCTGAAAGGAGTAAAAACATGAAAAAGCGGGTTTTAAGTTTGATGTTAGCCACCGTGATGTGCATGGCACTTGCTGTAACAGCAAACGCTGTTGAATATGATTCCTCCATCTCGAGATATTACGGGACTGGAAACTGCTCATATACGGCGTATTCTGCCTTGTATGCTGATGGTGGTAGCCGGTATCGGGCAGCTACTTGGGTTGAGACCATGAACGGCGGGAATGTAGCTGCTGGAAACATGGGAGCAAATGGGCGTCTTTACAGTGCTTCTGGAACCCTTTTGAAGGACACTGGTATGATGTATAATACTTCAAGCTACTATTTCCAGGTGGCATCCATAAGCACCGCCAAGTCTTCTCCGTCTGGAGCATATAGTTGGGGAGAAGTTGATCTTTATAACGGAGATCATTTCGTTTCGGATACGCTGAATAAGACAGAAATCGTCGGAGCGGCCAGAGCCCTTGCGTATCAACTCGATGATGGGAACTATCCCGTAAGCGATAAAGGCAAGACGTATGGATCTGCGCTTCTTTCTGAAATCGTTGGGCATGAGCCAGATCTAATTTCGGCGGTTGGCACTGATGGTCAGGCAGGCTATGTAAAATATGAAGATGTAAAAAAGCCGGAGATCAAGAATCCGAGTGAGGCAGTGTCCTATATGCAGGATCGGCTGGAGACATATACGGTGCCGCTGTATGATCTTCAGGAAGAGGTTATTGGCGAGTTCGAAATTGGGTGCGCGATGGATGTAACCGGATATAGCTTGGAAGAAGCCAAAGAAATGGTGAATCTTGGTGAAAGAGCAGGATCCGTGTTGTCTGTTGAGCAGACGTCGCTTATTAACGGAAATTTCCCTAAGAATGTTCGTGGCGAAACTTATGGAACTGCTTTGATGGCAGAGGTAGTAGGGGAAATGCCGGATTTACAGGCTGCGATTGGGACGAATGACCAGGAGGGATATGTCCGAACCAGTGATTTGAGTCACCCAAAATTTGAAACACCGCAGGACGCTCTTGAATGGCAGAAAACTCAGCCCGATTCCTATTACATCCCCTTATATGATTTTCAGGGAAATGAGATTGGTTCTTTCCTTAGAGAGCGTAATAATTTGACGATTGCAGAAATGGAAGCGATGAAAGGTTAATCTAAGGATCAATATTCGTAGAGAAGGAGAAGCCGAGATAGCTATATAGTTATCTCGGCTTCTTTTTTCACTAACGGTTTACCCGTTTGTGCCCTTTAGGAGCGTGAACGGGTAAACCGTTATACGGTTAGTTTTGTGGTTATGTTGACAACCTCCGCAACGTATGGTAAGATGTTCTTGGATAGGAAAGGCTGCGGTAGACGCTGGATCGATGCCTTGAAAGAAAGGGGGTATGGATGGCGGCTGCGAGTGGTGTGTGATTGGCAGCAGAAGTGAAGAACGAAGCTCGTCTGGGCGAGGGTAAATAGTAATTAGGCCCAGAGCGTCTTGGCTGGCAGATCTGCCGGTCGGGGGTTTAGCAATTTGCTAATCAGAAGCCACTTCAGGTTCGATACACCTGTGTGATGCGTGGGCTTGCCGTAGTAACCTTTGTGAACTGGAAAGCGCATCATGGACCCGGTATTAGTAATCCTTTTGAACGTGCCGGTAAATAAAACGTATCTGTTCCTATCCACTTTCTGATAGTAGCCGGAATACTGTAGATCTTCCGGAGAGCTGCTTCCTCTACAAAGAAGCCGACAGAATCTGAACTGCCGTAGATCTCAATAAAACAGAGCTGCACACATAAGCAGATTAAAAAAAGTGTAGGGAGCAATCCCAAACCCGTCATACATAAGACGTTAAAAAGTGTATTTTGCCGATTGTCGAGTCTCCGAATGGAGCTGGCATGAGGCGGCTTAGCTTGAACGAGAAATGTAGAAGTCTATAAAACTAAGAAAATAGTTATGTAGTTTTATAGAAATATAGATTTATACAAAAATAGATGCACGAAAGGAAGTCGGAATGGGGCGTAGAAATAAAGCGTACTTCAAGGATCTGCACCAGCAAGCCTATGACCGGCTTACCGGGATGCAGGCCTTTGGCGAGAGCAAAAAAGAGGCGGTAGCCAATGGCACAGAGAAAGATAAAATATTTGCGTTCAACACCTATAAGAGCTATTGGAAACATACAAAATATTTTATCAAGTACATCAAGGAGAAGCATCCGGAGTGTACCACGCTGAAGAAGGCAAAGAAGTATGCAAATGAATGGCTTCAGACCAGGGTGGATCAGGGGCTTTCAGCGTGGACAGTGCAGCTCGAAGCGAAAGCGTTGGGAAAGCTATATGGGATTTCCCCGGATGACGAGAATTACTTTAAGCCGCCCAAGCGAAACCGTGAAGAGATTAAACGGAGCCGAGGGGATCGGGTGCGAGACAAGCACTTCTCCAAGACTAATAACGATGAACTGATAAAATTTTGCAGAGGAACCGGTCTGCGGCGAAAGGAACTGCAGGAGTTGCGGGGGAAGGATCTGGTGTCCAGGGCGCAAATTGAGGCGGAGATCTCCGAACTGCAGAAGATCCCGGAGGAGCAGCGAGCACCGAGCGTCACAAAGCGCCTTGAAATGCTCCAGGACGCACGTTTGTTCCCGGATGAGTGGTTTATCCATGTCCGCAACGGAAAGGGCGGACGGGAGCGTTTAAGCCCGATTATAGGCAAAAATGCGGGGCAGATCATTGAACGGATAACTGATACACCGCCAGAGGAGAAGGTGTGGCAGCACGTCCATAACTGCGCCGACATCCACGGGTATCGTGCGGAGTATGCCACGGCGATCTACAAGGCTCATGCCAGGGCAATCGAAGAGATTCCCTATGACCGGGTAAACCGTGGCACCGGGCGGCGTTATCAAAGCGAGGTTTATACTTGCCGAAAAGATGAAGCGGGGAAGAAGCTGGACAAGGCTGCCATGCTGATCTGCAGCAAGGCGCTGGGGCATAACCGAATCAGCGTCGTAGCGGATAACTATATTCGGGGCCTGTAAGGAGGTGCGCTGCCGTGAGCGAGTTTGTAAAGAAAACGATAGTGGGTTATAAAGATGTTCCTGGCGGCAGCTCGGACCCAGATTGTACCCACGTGATTCTGACGCTGAACGAGTATAAAAAGATTGTCCGGGAGAGGGACGAGGCAATCCGAACGGTCGGCATTGAACGTCAGAATGCTGACCGTCAAATGAACGAAGAAAAAAAGAATGCTGCATACCAAATCAGGCAAGTGAGAGATCAGGCGGTCAAGGAAATCGCAGAAATGCAGGGAGCATTGGCGCAGGCCCAGAAGGATGCAGCATATCAACGGCACCTAAATGAAAACCTGCTGCGGATCTCTCGGGAAAGAGCTAATGCGGATCGAGGACTAAAACCGAAAAAAGAGCATACCGGATATGTTGTGATGAATATGCAGGAAAAGAAATTGCAGAGAAAGAACAGTCGGGGTTATTACACAATCACATTATGGGAAACGGTGCTGCAGAGTCCCTATTCTGTAGATTTCACTGAAGAACAGGCCAGATATCAGATTCATGAAGATCTAATGCAGCATGAAGATGGAAAAGAGTGGGCGTTAAGCAGAATTGGAATTTGTGAGAAGCCAGATCCGAAGTTCTGTGACCCATTTGAATATAATGAAATAATGGAAAATGAAAATGTTCTTGTTCGGTATCAGCTGCGTGCAAACTATCAGGCACGGCGAGGGGAGAAGACCGGCTTTTGGGACATCATATTGGTGCATCAGAAGCCGATACCACAGGTTCCGAAAGATATGAGGCCATGAGAAAAAGCCGCTGTATCAAACAGCGGCTTTTCAAATTCGACAGAGTGTGCTAAAATGCCAATGTTGCCCAACTCCGGCCCAGTAATGGGAAGGAGGTGAATGCTATGCTGGAGTCATTTTGCAATCTCTTAATCGGCATCGGAGCAAGTGTAATTGGCACTTACATTTGTAAATGGCTTGATGACCGAAACAAGGGCAACTAAGCATGAAAGAAAGCCGGGAAGGTGGCACCCTTCCCGGCTTTCGCTATGCTGGAATTTTGCTAATCTCTTAGGCTATGGTCATTATACCACGCCTATTGTAGTTTATGCAAGCGGTGAGTAGAATATTATTTGTAAAAATAGCCTGCCCAGTGGACTTGAAAAGCTCTTCTGGACAGGCTATAATGAGAACAAAAAATAGGGAAAAACTCATTGATAATATATGCCCCCCTTAAAGGGTAAGGCCCTTTAGATATCGTATCTAAAAATAACAAAAAGTATTCTTTTTTTCGAGAGAAAGTCGGAGGGGAAAAGGGGGTGTGCGGAGGGGTGTGGGAATGTGGTAAACCTGTAAGGTTTTCCATATTTCCATACCCCGGAGCAAGGGGGAAAAGGGGAGGTGACTTTCTCTTTAAGCCGCCTTAGGCGGCGCTCTTTGGCTCCCCTTTTCCCCCTTCCCGCCCGCAGGCGTTCCCCGCCGCAGCGGATTTTCTTTTTTGCTTCTTTTTTCTTTTGGAGGTGCTTATATGAAACAACCGAGGAAACGGGGAATAAAACCGGAAAACAGTAAAACGGTTAATCAATGGGGGCTGCGGGGGCGGATTCCGGTTGATCCGTTGAAGCCGCAGTATATTTGGGATAATTACTATGATGTGCCGCAGACGATTTACTATCTTGAAGAAAACACCAGAGAAATGACCGAAGAGGAAAAGGCTGATTTCAGGGCAGATCGAAAAGTTTTTAGCCAGAAGTATGTAAAGCTGATTGCGGATGAACGGGAGCGGTTGAGAAAGAAAGCGAGGGAGACTGAATGACGGATCAGCAGACCGCTCTGGAACGGCAGCGGGCGCTTTACCGAGAGAAGAACGCCTATTTGGATCAGTTTTTAGAGCCGGTGGAGCCGTATGAGTTTTATCGGGAGATCTTCCCGAAAGGTTCTTTTGAACGAAAAGGTCATTATGAAGATGCCAAAGGCAATGCTATTGCACTGACAGTACCGAAGAAACAGGATAGCCAGGAAAATGGTGTTGCGCTGGAGATTGAGGGAGACGGTAAGACAAGAAGGCATTTGATTACCGATGAGCTGGAGGAATTGGGTGAGATCCAGAACACGGATTTTACGATCATGTCTCCGATTTCGTATTTTGGCAGGCAGCGGAGTGGTAAGAATGCCCGCTATCTCTATGCTTTGGTTTTCGATCTGGACGGTGTTTATATGCCGCAGCTCCGGGACACGCTGCACCAGATGAATAAGGATATTATTCCCAAGGCAACCTTTATAGTAAACAGCGGAACAGGTTTGCATCTGTATTATGTGCTGACGGAGCCGGTCCCTATGTATCCGCACAATCAGAAGATTTTGAAAGAACTGAAATACTCTCTTACCCGGCAGATATGGAACAGGTTCACCTCGTCTATTAAGGAGCCGCAAATGCAGGGCGTTTTGCAGGGATTTCGTGTAGTTGGTTCCGGTTCCAAGTTAGGACGGGACTATCCTGTGGTGGCGTATCGTTTTGGTGGTGCGGTAGAGCTGGAGAAGCTACTGGACTATATTCCTGCCAGCAATGGTGAACGGCAGCACCTGCAGGCGCTTATGAAAAAGAGCCGGTTATCTTTGGCTGAGGCCAGAGAGAAGTATCCAGACTGGTATGAGCGCAGGATTGTGAAGAAGGAGCGCAGAGGACGCTGGACGGTAAAGCGAGACCTTTATGATTGGTGGCTAAGACGGATTGCTGACGAGATTAAAGTAGGACATCGTTTTTATGGCATTATGACGCTGGCAATCTATGCGAAGAAATGTGATATAGACGAGGACGAACTTCGGGAGGATGCTTTTGGACTACTCCAGCGATACGATGATATGAGTGTGGAGGACATCAACCGTTTTACGAAAGACGACATTGTGTGCGCTCTGGAGATGTTCAATGAGGACTATGTGACATTTCCCAGGGATGATATTGCAAAGATTTCCGGACTCTCTATGCCAGTTAATAAGCGGAATTGGCGCAAACAAAAGCTGCATATTCAGTATATGAATATAAATAGGCAATTCAAAGTGGCAAATGGTGAATGTACTAATGGTGGTCGGCCAACGGCGCAGCAACGAGTATATGAGTGGCGCCTGCAACACCCAGAGGGCCGTAAGGCAGACTGCAACAGGGATACAGGCATTGATCCTAAGACGATCCGAAAATGGTGGGACAAGTCACTATAAAAATATAGCAAAGCAGATACATAAGAAGAGACGGCCTGCCAGGTTGTTTTTTTCTTTCTGTGGGTGCGTGAGATGCAAGAATGAATATGGCTAACAAAAAAGATGGCGAAGATGTTTTCCACGCTTTCCATAACGAGGCTCAAAAGGGAGTAAACCATGGAATTTTCAACCTCTAATGCCCAAGGAGTAAGGGTATAAAAAGATAGCCATTGACACAAGATATATATTATGATATATACTGTGTTAAGAGGTGAGAGTAATGGAGACTGCAAAGATTTTTGAAAATGGAAGAAGTCAGGCGGTGCGCCTGCCGAAGAAGTTTCGTTTTAATACGGATGAAGTCATTGTGCAGCAGCTTGGCGATGCAGTGATTCTTGTGCCGAAGGAGTCTCTCTGGCAGACATTTATGGCTGGGTTGGACGGCTTTACCAGCGATGTTTTTGCGGATGGAAGAGATCAAGGTGTTCAGAAAGAGAGAGAAAATCTGTGACTTATATGCTGGACACAAATATTTGCATCTATGCAATGAAAAATAAGCCGGAGAATGTGCTTCAAAGATTAAAAAAAGAGCTTAACAGCGGGGTATGTATTTCGTCTATCACACTGGCTGAGTTGGAATATGGGATGAAGCACAGTTCAAATCCTGCAAAGAATGAACAGGCGCTGTTGCGCTTCTTGATTCCGTTGTCCATTCTTCCATTTGGTGCGGTGGCAGCAACGGAGTATGGAGCAATCAGAACCTATCTTCAGAACAATGGGACCCCAATCGGACCGTTGGATATGTTGATCGCTGCACACGCCAAATCAGAGAACATGATTTTAGTAACGAATAATGTCCGAGAGTTTGAGCGTGTGCCAGAATTGGAAATTGAAAATTGGGCGGAGTGAAGTAAGGTAAATTTATGGGGCTGGAAAAAGCGATTAGAAGCGGTAAAGAGAGACGTAAAGAATATCATGGAGCGAAGGCAGTGGATAGTGCTTGCCGCAATAACGGGGGGTGTCCTTACTGTGAATCTAATCGTCTGTATGTTAATCGCAAGCGGCTGATTGCAGCCGAAGAACAATTCCGCGAATGTGAATTTGAGAGAAAGATTTTTTCTAAAGAAGCGTTCGAGGTCATGGAACATACTATATGAGGGATGAGTATACGATTATAAGTAAAGGGGGCTGTGACTGTGGTGTCTAAGGTATTACAGATCGGTTATGAGCCGGAGCGGGATCGCCTGACCTGGGATGGCTGGGATATTCATTGTGGCCATGGTATGGATGTGTTGCTCCCAGATCGGCTCGATGGAGGCACATGGCGGGCTGTATCCTTCGAGTACAATGATGAGGGATGGTATATGCCTGGGCATCCTGATGTGTCTCCGGTGGGCCTGTGGGCACGTGAAAGACAGGACTAAACTATGAAGATTAGCTATGAGGGACGAGTATAATATCAGAGAACTGAATCCAAGTAAAAATCCGTACACGAGCAAGGTAAAGGTTACTATTGATGTTGAAGGGAGCACGTTGGATTATTTTAAGTCTATGGCGGCAGCAGATGGAATCCCGTATCAGACTCTTATCAATCTCTATTTGAGGGATTGTGCGGACAATCGCAGAAAAATTCAAATGTCTTGGCAGTAATGAAAAAGCGGAAGAACACGTTGTTCTTCCGCTTTTTTATATTGCTATACATCTATAAATATAGTAAACTACAAATATAGTTATCTACAAAAATATGAAACTATAAAAATAGGAGCGTGAGTACATGATTATTGCAGTAGCAAATCAAAAGGGCGGTGTCGGCAAAACAACCACGTCCCAGGCATTGGCTG
>ENA-UOJD01001554-UOJD01001554.1-human-gut-metagenome-genome-assembly--contig:-P48-NODE-1554-length-22719-cov-6.405621_pt1 | contig 22719 bp, 19 predicted proteins | sample MGYA00242342_ERZ723889 | MGnify/ENA metagenome assembly ERZ723889
GACAAACCGAGTTCCTTTTGCAGCTTGAAAAACTGTTCATCGGAGAACCCCATGAGGCGGAAGCATTCCTGCGGGACCAGCCGCCTGATCCACCCGTGATGGAGGATTCCATGTCGGTCTACTACTGTGAGGCAGTGGGCTGGAGCGCCGTTTGGCCGTATGCGTGGGCCGTTCTGCCGGATGGTTTCCCGGTCGGGATTGATAACGGGATACACGCCGTCGTACTCAAAGAATACAGCGGAATGCTCTCCCTTGCGGTGGCTCATGCCCGAATCCTGTCGGGCGGTGATGCATCGGGCGGTATCGGTGAATTTGGAATTTTCATTGTAATCCACGAGGTATAGCCCGGTCTTGCCGCCGAATCCGCCGCAGGAGGCGGTCTGCGTTACGGCTGTTCCGTTTGCGTCGTAGACTCGTTTTCCCTGTGCCTGATGATCTGTGAGTTCGGAAAGAGCTTTTCCGCTTTTTCTCTCGACAGGAAGTATTTCTCCGGCACATCGGGGATCAGAATATCCGACAAGGAACACGCGCTTTCGGCTTTGGGGAAGGTAAGCCGCGCCGTCAATACATTGCCATTCGCACAGATACCCCAATCGAGATAGCTCACTGAGGATTGCGGTAAAAACCCGCCCTTCGCAAATCGTGCGGATTGGGGGTACATTTTCAAACACGAAAAATGCAGGGTGTTTCGCTGCAAGTATGCGGGCAAGCTCAAAGAAGAGAGTTCCCCGTGGATCGTCGAAAGCCTTTCTTGCTCCTGCTGCGCTGAAAGCGACGCAGGGGAAACCGCCGACAAGAAGATCGAAATCAGGGATTTCATCGGTGTTGACTGCTCTTGCGTCATCGCAGAAATATTCTCCTTCCGTTTGGTATAGGGTGCGGTAGGCTGCAACAGCCGTAGGATCGTTGTCGCAGTAGCCCACAAAAGAAAAACCGCCGAGCTGTTCGGCGGCGGTGCGGAACGCGCTCATTCCGCAGAACATATCGAGTATTCGGATTGCCATAGGCATTACGCCTCGGCCTTGCATCATCCTTTCTTCACTGCATCTTTATCCCAAAATCCTGTGAGTCGGTCATTTCCTGTTCCTCTGTCAGTTCTTCCTCCGTCAGCTTACGGAAGGCATCCTCTCCGGGGACAATACCAAGTTGTCTGCCATTATCAAAATGGCAATGCAGCGTTCCGACATCGTCCACAGCCACCACGGTGCCTCTTGTCCCTGCTTCAATCGGATGGGGATCATCTCCCATTTGTAGGAGCAGGATTCTTGTGCCGGGCGGATAGCCGTCTTTCATTCTCTGTGCAAAATGCCGTTCAGCTTCCAATCTGTTCATTTTACATTCTCCCTTCATTCCATTTGTATATTTCCGAAATGCGGACTGCCGGTCATTCGCTGCCGAAAATCCGATTCGTTTTCCATAAAGTAATCGTCGCCGCTGTTCCAAAAGGACACATACAGCTCGCCGTCATCGGTGCAAATTTCTCTTTGTTCCAGCCCTTCTCCGAAGCCGTCCGCTGCCTGACCAATCAGTTCCTCGATCCATTCCCGTTCTTCTTCGGGGGAGAAGGCTTCCCGCAGTCCGGTGCGGATCACGCCGAACAGCTCACCGTCCACTTCTTCCACATCCCACACGGCGGATATGAGCTTCGCTTTTACACTTTCGCTGCCATGAAAATAGTCCGCCATATCGTTGAGGTCGCCGGCCTGTTCCTGCTGCAGCAGATCCCGGACAGCGTCCTCATTCGCCAGCGCGTAGCCGTTGTCCACTTCAACCCAATCTCCGTATTCCTCGTCGGTCATGTGGATTTGCAGGGGGCAATAGTAATTGACGGTAACGCCGATCAGTCCATCGGTCATGGCCTTGATATCTGCCACGATTGCCTGCGGGGAGTAATACTGACCGTGGACAATATGCTGCTCGATTTCCTCCTGAAACTCCGGCCTGGCGTTTTCCACCATGTGCGCGCACAGGTTGGCGTCATCCAGAGAATAAGCGGAATTGAACAGCACAGCCAAGCTATTTCCGATATCTGAATCGGCAAAGAGCTTTACGCTGATCTCCTGTTCCTCATCGTCATGGATGGGAATCTCCGTAAGCCGCTGCCGGATACCGATCTGTGCCAAATCGTATTGCAGGCTGAAACGGTCTGCAGGGAGCGACAGGATCGCTGTCTGATCTCCCTTGCGAATCAGGGCATTAATCATGGCGCACCTCCGATCCGTTCAAGACCGCTGCGCCGAAGCGGGCGATGGCAACAGCCTGTACGATGAGGCGGAAGACTCTGTTGGATATCACTGCACCGTCCGACAGCTCGCAAAGAGATACCTGCCTTTCGCCGGTCTGTAATTCCTTGACCGCTTTCCAGAGGGCATATCCGTCCGTGGAGATATCTCCGAGGTGGACGCTTTCCAGCTCCACCTTACCGCTGCTTGCGATATGCCGCTTTGTCCTGATCCACAGGGTATGGTCTGCGGTCAGCAGATACAGTGCGGCAAGCGCCTGATTGCTCGGCTTGTGCAGATTCAGCCGTCCGGCTTCAAAAATCTGCTTGTGTCGGTTGCTTTGAAAAATCATGTGTTCAACATCCTTTCGGTCATATAGTTTTGAGAGCCGTCTTTGGAACGGGATGTGCCTCGCCCCGGCAAAGGCGGATTTGACGGCCTCACTGGGAGAAGCCCCGCCACACCCAAGCCTGATATCCAGCACGGGGCAAAGTGCAGCCGTGCAGCCTGTCTTTTTTCTGTAGTAAAGGCAGAGCCTGCAATCGCAGTCTTTCTTGGTATATTTGTATGGGCTACGAAAGCGTCCACCGCCTCGTTGACTGCCATAGGGCAGTTTTTTCATAATCGCCTCGATACTGTTGAGTGTAGGGGTATCAGTAAAATACATTGTGTCATCTCCTTTTCGTGAAATGAAAAAAGCCCAAAGTCTTTTACAAAACTTCGGGCTTACAGATAGCAAAAACGGCAGGCAAGTTTTCTCTGACTTGCCTGCCGCTTCAGCAGTTATTCAGTTATACGGGAGTTCAGATCCATTCTCAAAGCAAAAATGGCGGTTTTATATCTTCAAATATGCATCCTGAAATCCCGGCATTTGGGCAGCAAAAAACCCCGACAGAATCGGGGTTTTTGCGGAACATATCTTTTTTATGTTCCCTTTATGGTGGAGGCGAGGGGAGTCGAACCCCTGTCCGAAAAACATTCCTATACGCTTTCTCCGGGTGCAGACGGTTTTTGATAACGCATATGATGCCAAAAAGCCGACAAAAGCAGCATCTATGCGGTCTTTTTATCCGCGACTGTTATAAAGACTAACTCTCAGTTCGCGTTCACCGCCGAATGACGCCCAAGCCGATGCCGCGGTATTCATCGGGAGGACGAGCCGCACTTAGGCAGCTACTGCTAAATCGTTATTGTTAGCGTTTAATTTTAATCGGTGTATTTTTATGAGACAGACACCATTCTCAACCCGCTTACGTATGATCGTATTCCCCGTCGAAACCTTTACGCCCCCATATTTATGCCGCCGATAGGCGGCTGTTTTCAGTCTTCATAGCTGCGCGAGCGGCTTTTCATATATCGCTCGACCTCACGGTTTGCCTGCGCCTGCGCTGCGCTGTCACGCTTATCATACAGCTTTTTGCCTCGGCACAGCCCGACCGTCATTTTAACATTTGATCCGGAAAAATGCAGATCGAGCGGGACAAGCGTGTAGCCCTGCTGCGTGGTAAGACCGAGCAGCTTATTTATCTCACGGCGGTGAAGCAGCAGCTTTCGGTCACGCAGAGGGTCATGATTAAATATATTTCCCTTCTCATACGGACTTATATGCATGCCGTGCACAAACAGCTCGCCGCGGCGCACCGAGCAGAATGAATCCTTGAGATTTACATGTCCGGCACGAATGCTCTTGACCTCGGTACCTACAAGGGCAATACCAGCCTCATACGTATCCTCGACAAAATAGTCATGACGCGCCTTTCTGTTATCGGTGATCAGCTTTCCGCTGCGCTTTTTTTCAGGCATAGTATCCCCCTCCTTTCATACCGAATCGTCTGTATATTGTACCACATCCGCGCCGCAGCGTCAAGATATTATACTCTGCCGTGCGGAATACTCTCGGATTTTTTGTCGCGCGTCATAAGCGAATAGACCATCTCCGCCGGGCTCGCGCCTTCATTTACTATCGCGTTCACTCCCGAAACTATCGGCATCTCAACACCGTAATGCCGAGACAGCTCCATTGCGGCAGGAAGCGCGTTGATGCCCTCTACGACCATGCCTATGCTGCGTACAGCCTCATCCGGCGGTGTGCCCTGACCGATAAGCCTGCCGGCTTTATTATTGCGGCTGTGACGGCTCATAGCCGTAACTATCATATCTCCGAAGCCGGCAAGTCCACAGAAGGTGTCTATCCTACACCCCATAGCCATTCCGAGCCGGATTATCTCCGCCATTCCCCGTGTGATGAGCGCAGCGCGGGTGTTATCTCCGTAGCCGAGACCTGCGCTGATTCCTGAAGCAAGTGCGACGATGTTTTTCAGCGCGCCGCAAAGCTCTACACCCTTAACGTCGTTATTCGTATATATGCGCATACAGGTGTTCATAAATGCATCCTGCACTGCAAGCGCTGCCTCGTCGTCCTTGCTCGCCGAAACTATTGAGGACGGCATATCCTTTGCGACCTCCTCGGCGTGCGTCGGACCGGAGAGCGCAACGAGCAGCGCAGAGTGACCGGTCGCGCGAACAAGAGCGTCTGCAATGACCTCGGTCATTGTAAAAAGAGTTCCCTCCTCGATGCCCTTGGCAACGTCTACGATTATCTGATCCTCCGCGATAAGCGGTGCCGCTTTTTCCGCCGTGCTGCGGACAAATACAGACGGGACCGCAAACAGGATAATATCCTTGTGTCTGCATGCCTCAGCCATGCTTGTTGTATATCCGATCTCCGCCGGCAGGACGATCCCTGGCAGATTAGGGTGACTGCGGGTCGCCTCAAGCTGCTCGATCTCGCGCGGAAGCACCGACCACACGGTAACATCATGCCCGTTCAGCTCAAGCATCCTTGCAAGCGCAATACCCCATGTTCCGGCACCGAGAATTCCTATATTCATCTCTTCAGTCCTCAATCACACCGTTTTCGCGCAGTGTACCTATAAAATCGGCGACGGCTTCTGCCACCTCGGCTCTGTCAGCCTTATATTTTTCGGTAAGAGCATCGACTATCTGATCCTCGGCAGTCGGCACGGCAAGCATCTCCATTATCTCGGCACCGGTGGAATTCAGCTTTATCATACCGTTAAAGGCGGAAGTCCCGTCCCCGACAGCAACAGCGACCATCGAGCCGCAGACGTTTTTTACAACAAACTCATATTTCAGCTTCATAATTTTCTCCTATTGCATTTTCTAAAAGCACCGTTAATGGTAAATCTGCACCGCCGAGAACACAGCGGAAACATTCACGTAAAGTCACTGTTTCTTTGCAAATATCGCCTTATATGCCGTTTCGGCAGCCTCGAGCGAGATATTACAGCCTATACGCCAGCAGTTCACCGATGACAGTATCTTGTCAGCAGTGTCCAGCGTTGCAAGCGCGGTTATCGGATCTGTCGGATGCAGCAGCTGACGCATAAACTCGTCAATACACACGGTCGGTTCAATCGGTACGGTATAGTTGCGCTCGCTGCGGGTGAGTACACATACATCTGTCAGACGCGCGACTGTGTCGCTCTCGTATCCCTCCTTGCCGGTCCACGGCGAGCTGTATATTATCGGCTCTCCGCCGCGCATACGAACTATCGGCTTGTCCCCGTTTATTATAGTCAGCTCGTCTCCGAGGTACTCCTGCCACAGCCGCGTATGCGTTGTTTTTCCGACACCCGAGTCGGCAATAAAAACTACCGCCCGCCCGCCGGTATATACCGCCGAGCCGTGCAGCAGCACCGCTCCGTGCTTCGGCAGCTCAAGTCCGACACGGTTGCATGCCGCTATACGCTCGATATACTCTCTCGAATACATCTGCAGCATATTTGAGCCGAACACCTTAAAATCGTCGTCTGTAATAGTAACGGATATATCCGGTGCAGCAGCGGAACAGTTATCTGTCTTGAAGCGCTCCTTTATAAGCAGCACCTCATCCGAATTTAACTCAACGAGAAAATCGGCTATTCTGTAAAATGCCATAATACTCTCCGATACAATTTATCGTCTTTTAAAAGGTTCGGCGGCTTACCGGAGCAAGCCGCCGAAAACTAAGTAATTAAAAATATTTAATTACTCCTCTTCAGGACCCTCAATAGGTGCCTTAGGATCACGAGTAGTAGTTACAACAACCTCGCCTGTGGTTGCTATAAACAGCTCGTCAGCGAAAAGAACTACTTCTGCTTCAGGACGTACAAACATCTCAGGTATCTCCTTTCAATAACATTTTATCCGACAAACCGGATATTATGTAATGTTCCACACCACAGGACACATTTACACGATGTTAGTTTATCACAAATCCTATAATCTGTCAAGTGTAAATAGGCAAAAAATTAATACAAGAAAAGAAGATTTGTTACAAACCTCGCAAAATTATTTTTCAATAACTATACTCTCTATCACCGGCTGATCGGCTGCGGCGATAGAACCGTTATTGTCGGTTGGCTTTGCACTTTCACAGATTGCATCGACAACATCCATTCCGTCGGTCACATATCCGAATGCAGCATACTGACCGTCAAGGAAGGTACTGTCCTTATGAACGATAAAAAACTGGCTCGAGGCACTGTCCATAGAGATCGAATTGCGTGCCATAGAAATAGCGCCGCGTGTATGCGAGAGCGGATTTTTCACGCCGTTTGCAGAGAATTCACCCTTTATCGTATCTGCGGTAGCCGTCTTAGACTCGCCGCCCTGCATCATAAAGTCCTCGATAATGCGGTGAAAGGTAAGACCGTTGTAGAAGCCGCTCTCTGCGAGCTTAACAAAATTTGCAACGGTGATCGGCGCAGCGTCCGAATCAAGCGCTACGGTGATCTTACCGTAATCGCGTACGGTAATTACTGCGGTGCAATTCCCGACGCTCTCGGCGGTTTTACCGCAGCCGCAGAGCATCGAAACAGCTCCGATAAGGACGGCGATAACAAGCGCACAGCGCCTTACAAGCTTAGAATTCTTCATTTTTAAACCATAGCTCCCGCGTGCGGAAGCATCCTTTCCGTATATCCCTGCCGTACGGTACGTGACCGCAGGCAAGCATAATTCATTTGTTTATGCCGACTTCGAAGATACAGATCGCAGTCGGGGCTGTTTATTTCCTCCGTCCTCTGCCTCCGGCGGCAGCTTTTGACTTGCGTTTTGAGGTACTCACGCAGCTCTTTCGGTGCTTTTCACCGGCTTTACCGGAAGATTTGCGTGCAGGGCTATGCTTATACTGTCCGGCAGGTGCAGGAGTCTCCCGAGCCGCATCGAACGGCTCTTTGGCTTCCGAGCCTCTTCTGCGGATGCTGCGGGCAGCATCCGATGTATCCTTCTCGGAAATAGACATATCCGTGTGTAGCTTTGCTCCGGAGGGACGCTTGCCGTACCCATCCGATTTTCTTCGCCTGACAGAAAAGCCGAAATCACCTATCCGCTCTCCGAGTCGATAATAATCGCCGTGAGCATACGCAATCAGCCCCGCCCTCTCGAGCATTAGCCGACCGTGCTCGTCGAGCAGCGACTCATCCACATCAACCGCCGCGATATCGGCAAGAAACATATCATGACTGCCGAGCGGCATAATATCGCACACACAGCATTCAAGACAGACAGGACTCTCTGCGAGCAGCGGTGCCGACAGCTCGGAGGCAGGCTCGGTATGCAGACCGACGGCTGCGAGCTTATCCTCATCTCTGCCGCTGCGAACACCGAGATAATCCGCAGCCCGTGAGAGCGACTCGGTCGTGAGATTGATAACAAACTCGCGGCTGTGCTTGATCATATCATACGAATATCGCGACGGACGCAGCGAGATATAGGTCTTTGGAGGATGCGAGCACAAAACGCCGCACCACCCGACGGTGAGTGCGTTCACGCGTTCCCCTCCGTCCTCCGTTATATCCCTGCACGTTACGATAGCGGCAGGGACCGGCGCGAGAAGCACAGTTCCCTTCCAGCTTACCTTAGACATTTATAACCTCTCCTCCCGCCGTCGAGAAATCCTCGCCGCAGCGGTAAATGCCGGCGGCACACATGAAAAACGAGCATTGCAGAGCGTCATTCTGCTCATACCGTACGCGCTCCGAAGCGAACAAACGCATATCTGTCTCTATACTCGGGGCAGCTGTCTCCCTTCCATTCGCCCTCAAACGAAAAGGTTCCGGGACTTACAACAAGCGGTTCCGGATCAATGCAGTGATGCGGTCCGATGAGATTGCGCACGGCATTCGTTATTCTGATGCCGACGGTATTCTCACCGTCATGCAGATACGGTGCAAGCTCGAGCGTATCGTTAAACATCAGCGTTCCGGCGTTCCTGCCGTTTACCGAAACACAGGCAAGAGCATATCTGCCGTCAAGGCGCAGCACAGTAGGCTCGCCCTCGTGCCATGTATAGCTGCATTCCGCCGTTACGGTACCGCCGTAAAAAGGATATCCGTCGCCGGTTATATCAGACAGCAGTACTGTGTCACGCTGCTCGGTAAGGGTAAAGTCACCGTCAGCAAGCAGAGTTTCTCGCTCACCCTTCTTATATCCGCTGTCAGAACGAACACAGAACGAGCCGGTTAAATATATATTCTCTATCTCAGTGTCAAACACAAGGCAGTTGCGTAATGTTTCGGAAACGCCTCCGAAAAGCACATAATATACATGCTCACTCTGAAAATAATCAAAAGAAACAATGATCTCTGTCCTGCCGGGCTGCGCGCTGTTTCCGATGGGGTAGCATTTGAAGGTACGATCATACCACCAGTCGCCGTCGGCAGAAAGCTCGTTGCCGCCGATCGAAACGCCGAGTCCGCGCATAGGCTCGACAACGCAGGTAAGATCCTGCGGCAGATACTCCGCATTGAACTCATACTTCATCCAAAGTCTGCCCTCATACCGCTCGCGGTACAGCCGCTCCTTAATGCACGGAACGGGCAGGAGCTCGGTATAGCTGACACCGTCATAGGACAGCCGCGCATAGTCGAGGGTCATCATATTTTTCGGCTTTTCGGTAAGTCTCCAACGCTCGGGCAGACCGACCGTAGCACCGTCATAGCGCTTAACGGGAAGCGTATCACCGCAGCTCTGAGCGGCAGCTCCGCTGCGCTCAACAATGACGACAGAGCCCGCCTTTTCAAGCGCAAAGCGAAGCTGAAGCCCGCCCTCTCCGCGCGCTGTCACAAGGGCGTGCTCGGTAAGGTCGTTCATATCGAGCATGACCGCGCCGTCCGCGCCGTCAAGTTCCAGCATAATATTGTCTATGGCATCATCGCTGCGATTAATTATATAAACGATCCTGCCCTGTTCGGTCAGGCGCACTGCCATGCGCAGACGCGAGTCATAGCCCGAGCCGACCGTCAGACGTGCGGCAGCAGCCTCACGTATCTCGTCGAGCGTGACATTCGAGCGCAGCCACGAGCAGTCCGCAATCCTGCCGTCTATTGCATACGGCGGTTCTGCATAGAGGCAGAGTCTTCCGCCCGACTCGGTAAACTCGCGCAAAAGCGCTGCGGTCGAAGAATCGAGCGTATAAACAAGAGGCAGGACAACATTTTCATATCGGCATCTGCCGATGCGTATATATACCTTACCGTCCTCGCGCTCGACCGACGCGAGACGCTCCATCATGCACTCATCTCCGAAGTGATACGGGATCTGAGAGCCGGACAAGCGCTCTACAAGCCCGAAAAGACTGTCTTGCAGCTCTGCGATGGAATCCGCATCCTGCAGGCGCTTGTAGCGCATCCACGCACTGTGTATCGGATGTATGACAAGCGTAGTTGCATACTCCTCTCCGAGCGAAAGCGTATAGCCGAGATTGTTAAAGTATCTGTCAAAATCGGCAAGTGCGAACTGCCATGGATTATGCTCCGAAAAATGAACCGGATAGTCACGCTTGCGCTGTCCGCGCTCGGTATACGAATACAGATGCTGGCACATCATATTTACGCCGTTTACATACTGTATCTCGGCGATGCGTCGCAGCTCGAGCGGGGTAACATCCCATCCGCAGCAGGCAAACATCTCGGATATCGCCTTCTTCTTACCGAGCTGAGCGCAAACCGAACCGAGCTGCTTGGACGCAAGGTCGCCCGCGAGCCCTCTTCCGAGATAATCTATGCCGGGAATATCCTCATATTCGTAAAAAGGCATAACACCGCCGCAGCACCACATCTGTCCCGAAAGAGAAGCCTCCTCGATGGCATGGCCGGTTATACGGCAGCCGTTTTCCTCGCTCCATTCGTGAATAGGCTTTATAAAATTATTTATGAACATTCTGTGCGCAAGACGATAGTAGTCATGGCGAAGCTGCTCTGCACCGTCAAAATCAACGAAGAGCGCAGGCAGAGCATCGAACACGCTGTATCCGTACTCACTCTCGAAAGCCTCGGGAAGCAGCTTTGAATACGGCGGTGCGAGTCTGAAATACTGCGGCTCGTCGGTAAAGAAGCCAGGCATTACCGTGCCGAAATTCTCCGGTGCGATACGTGCCTTATATTCCTCATGAGTAGAGCGGAGAAATTTTTTTGTAACCGCGGGGTCGAGCGCGTCGATATACGACGGATCCCTCTCCTCATAAATAACAAGATATTCCCCGCCGTCCGATGCATCAAGACGGCGAAGCGCGCCGTTTTCTATTCGGTAAACACCGAGCACATTTTCACCGCACGGATACTCTGAGGTCGACTCCATGCGAAGGAAGCCGGCAAGATTATCGCGCTCCTCGAGCAATGCACCGCCGGCAAAGCCGGACGGCCAGCCGTTCTCATCGTAAGACCATGCCTCCATACCGAGCTTTTTAGCCTCGTCTATGCAGGCACCGACACACTCAAACCACTCGTCCGACAGGTAGTCGGTCACAAGTCCGCAGCGGGCATGCATGAAAAAGCCGTTCATTCCGAGCTCCTTCATCACGCGTATCTGTCTGCGCAGCTCCTCCGGCTCGAGCTTATCGTTCCAGCTCCAAAAAGGCAGACTGCCGTGTGTTATCGCATTCTTTTTTATATCGGCGACAAGCGCCTCTATCTTGTCCATCTACAGATACCTTTCTTTTTAAGAGCCGCAGTGCAGCCCTGCTCCGATGCGCCGCGAGGCGGCACGATCACTTGCCAATATGGTATCACATGCGAGCCGCTCAGTCAAGACTTTTTTCACATTTGCACACCGCCGCGCATACAATATGACGAAAGCGACAGCTGCACGGAAAGCATAATGCCGCATAACCGAAAAGGAGATATCATGAACGGAAAAATTCAGAGACCGAGACCGACTCCGGCATCGTTATCACCCGGCTCAGGTCAAGAAAACAGAAATACGCTGAAAGCGCCGACGGTAAAAACGAATACATATACTCCCCGCAGAGTTGGTGTAAATACAGCTCAGCTTGCTCAAAGCGTCTCGCCAAGCACAAGCGATCACACCGCACGAGCTGTAATGGCACGCGGATATCGCGCAGAGACAATCGGAATCGACGGTGAAACGCGAACGACGGAAGAAGTAAGTCGCAGAAGCAACGAAGCGGTCACAGCTTCGGCTACACCGAACGATACAGCCGTCGACGGCGACAAGAATAATAATGCAGCATCAAGAGTTCGGAGCATTTCAGCCGAGAATGGCGTTTCAAGCAGCACAGCCTCGAAAAATGCCGCACCCGCAAGCATAAGCACCGTCTCCGGAGGCGATACAGCCGCAAGCGTCAGCGCAAGCATGAATACGGTCTATGCCGTGCATGCCGCAGCGAACGCCGCGGAGGTCGTCAAAGCCGATAATAACGGCAGCAGCACGATAAACCGAGCCGATGATAACGGCGATCGAGCCGAAAATAATGCCACGGAAAACGAAGCTCGGCGCAGCAGCGAAGCAAGCAGCGACGACGAGCCCGCTGCCGGGACGGGCGACAGCGTGGACAGCGGCGACGGAGCAGCGGATGACGGCTACACCGGGCGCTTGCGCGTTCAGGTCTTTACAGCCTCCGGCGCATATCCCGTATCGAATGCACTCGTTACCGTGTCAAGCCCTGCGCGCGGGCTGATAAACGCCGCCATAACAAACTCCGGCGGTCAGACCGATATGTTCGTACTCCCCGCCCCCGCGCCGAGCGAGAGCTTCCGTCCCGGAGAAGGCATCCCGTATGAGTTGTACAGCATCGACACCTCCGCGCCCGGCTTCTACGGGGTAAAGAACCTCGGTGTTGCTGTCTATCCGGAAATAACCACAATTCAGCGGGTCGAGCTGATACCGGTCTCGGTTATCGGCGGAGGGGAGGTAATTATCTATGAGCCTAACGCAGAGCTTTAACGGAGTGCGCTGCATTTCCGACAGAAAAACAACGAAAGGAGAGCGCATATGCCGGAGGAATATACAGTTAGACCGAGTCCGATAGAGACGTACATACCCGAGAATATAACCGTACATCTCGGTCCTCCCGGGACATACGCACCGAATGTTACGGTCACATTTCTTGATTATATAAAGAATGTAGCCTCAAGTGAGATCTACCCGACATGGCCTGAGACGGCAATCGCCGCAAACATTATCGCGCAGATATCGTTTGCTCTGAATCGTGTCTTTACCGAATACTACCGCAGCCGCGGCTTCGACTTTGACATCACCTCTCTTCCCGCATACGACCAGACGTTTGTAAACGGACGCGATACCTTCGAAAACGTAGGCGAGCTTGCCGAACAGCTATGGACAACGTATATAAGGCGCAAGGGCAGCATTGAGCCGCTGTATGCTCAATACTGCAACGGAACTACTACCACCTGCAGCGGGCTCTCTCAATGGGGCACGGTCGCGCTCGCCGAGCAGGGGCTGTCGCCTATCGAGATACTGCGCAGCTATTACGGGGACAATATCGAGCTGGTTGAAAATGCGCCGGTAGTCGGATTTGAAACAAGCGTTCCGCCGTATGTGCTCCGGCTCGGCGCTGCGAGCAACGATGTCGCTATTCTGCAAGCGCGCCTAAACCGCATATCGAGCAACTATCCGAATATTCCGAAGATCGCAAACGTCAACGGGATATACGACCTCTCGACCCGCGATGCCGTGACCGAATTTCAGCGCACATTTTCGCTGACAACGGACGGTATAACCGGGCGTTCAACATGGTATGAGGTTCTGAGGATCTACACGGCGGTAAAGAAGCTCAGTGAACTGAACTCCGAACAGATAACCTACGATGAGATACCTATCGTATTCCCTCTCGAGATCGCGCCCGGCAGCACGGGAAACGAGGTACGGGTAATACAGTATTATCTCAATTTCATCTCGAGCTACTACGACACCGTACCTTCGATCGAAATCGACGGAATATACGGTCCTCTGACCGAGGCGTCGGCAGCAGCATTTCAGACGACGATGGGCCTGCCTGCGACCGGCGTTATCGACGAGCCGACCTTTGACCTTATGTACGAAAACTATCTCGCATTCGTCCGCTCCTTGCCGGACGAGAGCGGCGCAGCAGCAGTTCCGTTTCCCGGCAATAACCTGCTGCTCGGCTCCGAGGGAGAGGATGTAAGACTGCTGCAGACGTATCTCTCCGTTATACGGCAGGACTATCCGAGTATAACCGAGCTGACGCCGGACGGCATATTCGGTGCGCAGACCGAGCAGGCGGTAAAGGACTATCAAGAGCTTTTCGGGCTGAATGTCAACGGCGTTGTTGGACCGGTAGTCTGGTACTCGATAGCAAACACATACAACAATATCGCCGGGACCGAAAACCGGCAGGAGGGACAGTGGGCAACATGAACAAAGAAAACATCACAGCAGAGCCCGACAGAAGCATCACAGATCGACCGAGCGTTGTACGCGAGACGCAGATAATGCTGACGCGGCTGTCGCTGCATTCGGAGAAGCATGCCGAGCTGTCGCCGCTGCACGTCGGCGGCAGCCTTGACGATCCAACAAGAAAGGAAATAGAAAAGTTTCAGCGGATAGAGGGAATGAACGCAGACGGCGAGCTTGACATAGACACCTACAACACGCTCAAGGGCAGCTATGCAGCCGTTCACGAGAAGCTATCTCCGCCGCACGGCGTTGCACCTGTTCAGAGCTCTCTGCAAAACGGCATCTCAGCGGGCGAGGAGAGCGTAGATGTGATGATGGTGCAGCTTATGCTGAACTCGCTGTCCGCCGTTATGGAAACTGCGTCACTCGTCGAGCTGTCCGGAATCTACGACGAGCCGACGGAAAACGCGATACGAGAGCTGCAGCAGATATATAGGATAGAAGAGGACGGCATCGTCGACACACTCACATGGAATCGTCTCGCACGGCTTTACGGACGGTACGGAGACGGCGAGGAGATATAAGCGAGGCAAGCGGTGTAGCTCTCGCCCGGCACAAATGCTCTTTTCAGATACAAAAAGCGGGATGCCGACAATTTGACATCCCGTAGTTTTTTCTTTAATTGATCATTGACCGGACAGCCGACATACCTATGCAGGATGAATAGTACGCTGACAAGCGCTTATTTTCTGCGTAAGATACGACCTGCGGCAGCGCCGAGCATACGCCGACACCAGCACGCGGGCAGCAAGACCGGCGCGGAATACAGCACCGGATAATAATTCTGCATAACCGACAGCGGCGGAAATATCCGTCCGAGCGGCGTTGACATTCTTGCAGCTATCCGCTTCTCGTTCTCGCTCGGCGCATCAGATTTCGGTATTCCGGCATAACCGAACGCAGCACATAGCGCCTTATAATCCGGGTACGGCTCGGCAAACATATCGCTCTCGAGCGTTTTTTTCGCCGTGTCATACATATGCTCCGTTTCATTATTTTTCGAACCATTCGACAATTCGCCTCGCCATAGCGCGGCGACAAGGGAGGTAACTATGGGCAGATATCGACCGACATATCCCGCACACATAAGCTCAAGAAGGTCGCGCTTCTGCGGCAAGATCAGCTTTTCGCCGCCAGGGGAGCAGTCATCGCTTCCGATCCGGCGGCACTCCGTACCGCCGTCGTCGCAGCGCGTGTCGACTGCATCGCGGCGCTCGTCGGCATCGACAGAGCCGACACGTCCGACAACGCCCGATAAATCGCAGCGTGAATAGCCGCATTTGCGCGCCCTGTCGATAATTGCAGAAAGCGAAAAACAGGACGGAAGAGCGGCATCCGAATAGATAACAAATGCCTCCGCCGCATCGCAGTATGATCCGCTCACGGCTCCGCTCGATACTTTTCTCTCCGGGATCTTTCTATCCTGCGCATTTCCGTTAGTATCGGTACAATGACAGACAATACCTCCGTCCCGTGCTCTTTTGCACTCATATCCGAGCGAGCGCATGACCGTCTCTGCTCGCTCTGCATCGGATGCCGACACAAGCGCCGAACCGAGTCCGGCGCCGCCGCAAACGCCATCCAAACGCGAATCGGCATGCCAAAGATCGAGAGACACGAGCGAAATGTCCGCTCCGGCAAGCGCTGCAAGTATGCGACGCTCCTCCGCTCTGAGAGCCGCCGTTTCGTCGCGCAGCGACTGTACCTCCCGCCCGAGCTTTTCCGAAACCGTTTCGGGGAAACACGGTGCAAGAGCCGATACGAGAGATAGCTTGCGCAGTATCTGCATAAGTCTCGGCGGATAGCAATCCTCATATATTTTTGATCTGCCTCTGCCGAGCAGCGCCGAACAAAGCGAAAGCACGGTATACCACTCATTGAGAATCTTGCGACGTACCCGACGTGTCTCCGGTACAACTCCGACAACATTCTCCTCGAGATATTGCTTATATTCCTCACTGTCGGCGGCAATATATCGACCGTCGCGAATAACACCGGTAGACACAGCGACGACCCAGTCATACGGAACATTTTCGCGGAAGCTACGGTTGTCGCCGCATATAACATAATAGCCGCGATGTACCTCGATTATCCGATGCAGGACGAGCTTTCCGCTCGGACGGCGATAGAGCGGCAGATCGTACGGAGCGAGCACGCCGTGCGGCTTCTCGAGCCGGACAAAGTCTCTGTCCTCATTAATAAACGGATACATACTGTCGCCGTGGACGGGACATATGATAAACGGCTCGGTCTCGAGCAGCTTTTCAATGCCGGCATATTCTCTTGCTCCGCTCTCCATAGCGCCTCTCCTTAAATAATAATTTCGGACTCCGACCCTTTCGGCTTTTGGATCTCACCGCTTCGACTGCGTTCTATCGGCTTCGGCTCCCATCTAAGCTTCGACTCCGAGCCGCAGACTGTCGACCGTTTAATACTTTCGGCAACCGGTGCAGGCCCCGCGCAAATAGCTACGGCTGCCGAAGGGTTATTTTCCGATAACAAAGCTTCTGAAATTCTCACCGAGTATCCGCTCGGCATCCGTGTCAGAAAGTCCGAGCGCTTCAAATCTCTGCAGCTCATCCTCCGCGCGCTTGACCGGGTAATCGGTGCCGAACATGACACGCTCGGTTCCGAAATATGAGATCAGCCCAAGCGCCCGTTCACGGTCTATAAGCCATAGCGAGGATGAAAGATCGACATGCACGTTCTCGCAGGAAAAAAGCGTACCTACGTCGTCGAACACGGTATATCCGCCGAAATGCGCCGCATTTATCCTCAGGTGCGGAAAAAGCTGTGCCACACGTGCGATCTTCAGAGGTTCCGAATTGCGAAATTGAGGACGATGATCCCCTGCATGGAAGCAGATCGGCAGATCACGAGCCTGAAGCAGCTCGTACAGCTCAAGCATGCGCGGATCAAGAATGTCCACGCCCTGAATATCGGGATGTATCTTAACGCCGCAAAGACCGTCCGCGCACGAGACATTTACCTCTGACTCAAAGTCATCAATATCCTGACTTATTCCCATAAAGCCGTAAGCATGAAAGCCCTCGGCTATCGCGCGTCGCACCGATTCGGCAACAAAAGCATTGACCGAACGGTTCTGATGTGCGTTCGTAGCAACTCCGAGCAGAAGAAATCCCTCGACTCCGCCCTTACGGCAGGCGGCGGTGTAATCATCATAGGTTCCGTCGCCGTCGCAGACAAAATCGTAAAAGCCGTTCAGCGCCGCTACGGCACGCGCAGCGAGCTTATCGGGATATATGTGAGCATGGGCATCAAAGATCATAGCAGAAAAAGTCCTTTTGCCGTCGACGCATTGCTTCGGTACGGCTTATTCGTAATTATAAAATACCTCGAGTATGATATCATACAACGCGTCAGTGTCGACATTGTACTCACTGTGGTCGCCGCCGACCGTCATTGCTCCGGGGACGGTATACGTTTTCATCTCGGTAACACCGCCGATATAGTTCGTCACAAGAAACGCAAGCTGCGACGCGGAAATATCGGTAACGGCGTAGTTTTTCGCGATACCGTAGAGCGAGAGCGTACCGGCTATATCCTCACGCGCCATCGTCTGTATCTTGGAGAGAAAGGCGCTTATAAAATCGTTCTGATGCCCGAGGCGCAGCGAGCTCGAGTCGATATTCGACTTGTCACGGCTTCTCAGATAAAGCTGAGCGTTGTAGCCGTCAAGCGTAATGTCACGCCCGGTCTTTTCGGTTCCGTCAGCGGTATATTCGGGAACGGTCACGCCGCCGACAGCATCAACGATGCGGGAAACACCCTCCATGTCGATAGCGGCATAGCAATGCACCGGAATATTATAGAACAGGCGCGACACCGAACGGACGACATTTTTACAGCTCGTCTCCCTGCCGTCTCCGTATGCATAAGCAAGGCAGAGCTGCATACGATCGGTCTTGACAAAGCCGCCGAGACGCGTATAAACATTAACATCGACCATCGCATCACGCGAGACGGATATCATACTTATCTTTCCGGTTTTCGTATCGAGTGCAACAAGAAAATTCGCATCCGACTGACCGTTAAAGCCGATCTCGCCGTTGCTGTCCATAGTCTCGCGGTCAACCCCCATAACGAGGATCGTTACGATATTCGTATTGTAAACATAGTGCTTATCATTATATGTTACGCCGCTCTCGTCGGTAACTGCGCCGTCCGGTGCGTCTATCGGCACAGTCTCGCTCGGATCTACCGCAAATCTGCCGCGGCCGGAATGATACATATAAACAAATACACCCGCACCTGCAAGGCAGATAACCATTATCACCGCCCAGATAGTGATCAGAACCCGTGCAAGAGTGTTTTTCTTTTCGCTTTTCCTGCCCTCAGCGTGTCGCTTCATCATTACGCAATACTCCCTGAACTAAGAATCTTTTATTGTCAGCGCCGCTCACAAGGCAGGTGCTGAGCGTTATTATACGGTCGTCCCGCTCGAGTGTAACGCCGTCACGAATATTAGGCTCGATCGAGCTCGGATGCAGACAGGAATCAAGATATTCCTTAAATACCTCCGGGTCATGCATATTAAACGATTTGAGAATATGGCGCGAATCGTATTCGTATGCCGCAAAAATTTCGTATGTCAGAACATGCTCCGGAATATACACCGTTATCTCGGTATTCTCATCAAAAAATGTACGGTCACGGAAATTATGCAGCGCTCCGAAAAAACTGCCGTCCGGCATGTAGTGACCGTAAAGAACGGTATTCGGGTCGGTGAAATCGCGCTCGTTCAAGCTCTGCATAAAGATGCAGCCGGAGACACTGTATGAGCCCGCCGCGTCTCTGCGCAGATAGTACAGCTCGCTCTCGTCCGAGCAAACGACCGGATAATCTATCGGTGTTCCCGCAACCCTTATCCATGCGACCGCATCCGGATAATCGGAGCGCAGTGCATCAAAATTTATCGGATTCTCAGGCAGCGCAGGATCTGTCGACGCGGTGGTCTCATCCGACGCACTTGTATCGGCAGATTCGGCAGTGGTCTCATTTTTATAATCGTCGTAGTTCTGCTCGCGGCCGCGCGTTGTCAGAACAAGCACGATACACGCGGCAATAAATACCGCACCGAACACGATCGACACCACCGTCCATGCTGTCACTTTACCGTTCCGAGCCATACCGAGCCTCCTTATCTATCCATTAAAACTACTTAAAAATTACCATTCAAACGTGCGGCTATATTCTTAACCGTCTGTCGTCGAAACAAAATATTTTTTCAAAAAAACTGTATAAGCGCCTTAAAAGGATCACTCAAAAGCGAATATACATCCGAGCCGAGCCGATACATATCAAGAGCAGCAAAATATCCGAGAGACAAACTCGTATCAGAAATGCAGAATATATATCATAAAAAATGCGTACGCATCCGAAAGACTGCTTTCAAAGACCGCTCGCATGCAGCACATCACACGGCGAAAAAAAGAGCAGCACCCGACCCGAGAACCGGGTGGATGCTGCACGTTATGACGATTCTCAGTTATGAGCGGCTACTGCACGCTTGGTAGCGTACGCTGCGCCTGCAAGAGAGATGAGAGCAACGGTTGCGATAAGAGCGGAATTATAACCGGTCTTAGGCGAATCGGAGCTCGAGGAAGCAGTATCACGAACGATAACAAAGGGATCAGCAGATGCAAAAGCAACAGTGACCTTGCCGTTTGCTACGGTTGCGTCGAGACGCTTCCAACCGTCAGCGGTCTTCTGAAGAACGTAGAGGGTATCACCGCTCTTTGCGCTCTTGTACTCAAAGGTTACGCTAAGAGGAAAATTGCTTCCAGTGTAATCAAGATCATACGCTGCGTCAACAGCGAGAGAAGCCTTGTAATCCTTACCGAGTACATCGGAGAGAACCTTCTGAGAAGCATCCTCCTTTGCCTTCTTGGATTCGTCGTTTTCAACGACCTTGACCTGATCCTTAATGTCTGCGCCATCCTTATCCTTGGCATCTATAATAACAAGCTTGCCGGGATCCTCGGCGCTGTCGCCCTGCGCTGCGAAAGAAGCAACGCCAAGCGAAAGAATCATCAGACCGGAAAGAACTAATGCTGCAATCTTTTTCATTACAATCACTCCTAAAAAAAGATATTCTGTGAGTATATTGTAGCACAGAAACAGGAAAATGTCAATACTATTTTCCATTGACAGAAAAAAATTTTTATGGTAAATTATTTCTAAACGAACTAATGTGTATCAGTAATGTTAAAAAGTAAAGGAAATTCGTAAATGCCTGATATAAAAGCACTCTACACCGACAGAGATATTATAATTGTAGAAAAACAGCCGGGAATGTCATCGGAGATCGACGACAACGAAACGGATGCTCCGACCGCGGCAGGCAAGCTGTGCGGATGCACATTCTATCCGGTAAATAGGCTCGACAAGGGAACCGGAGGGGTTCTCGTGCTGGCGAAAAACGAACGCGCGGCAGCAATGCTGTCAGCGGTGTTTTCACAGCATAAAGCAGAAAAGCATTATCTCGCCGTAGTTTCGGGGACACCGGATCCGACAAAGGGTGAAATGCGCGATCTGCTGTTTCATGACAGACGCTGCAACAAATCATTCATCGTCCGCCGCGCACGCAGAGGAGCAAAGGAAGCTCTGCTCGAATATTCCCTGCAAAGCACAGCAACCTCGCACAGCGGAGCACCGATATCGCTTGTGTCGGTGAGACTGCATACAGGCAGAACACATCAAATTAGAGTTCAATTCGCATCGAGAAAGCTGCCGCTGCTCGGAGATAGAAAATACGGAAGCAGGGAGAACGACTGCAAGACGGCGCTGTGGTGCAACGATATTTCATTTATTCATCCGTTAAACGGCAGCAGGATAGAGGTGCATTCCTCGCCGCCGCAGACATATCCGTGGAGCTGCTTTGACGGCACAGCCTCCTATCCGGATTCCGAACTTATATACTAAGCTGCGACGCGAGGATGTAAAATCAATCTCGACAGCATCTCTCATAGCTCGAAAACGATTTATAAAATACCCGAGGCAACGGACACATATATCCGTTTTCTCGGGTAAATTACTCTATATTGAAACAGAAGCTGAATAACTATGCAATATCAGGTAGCAGCTGCGATCATTTCACATCACCGGACGGAATTGAACCACTCGATTTTTTCGGAGTGATCTGCGAGAGAATTATTCCCGCAAAAATAAGCACACATCCGATATAGCCGCGCGGCTGCATACGTTCACCGAGAATGATCGCGCCGCCGATAGCACCGAAAACCGACTCGGTAGAGAGAATTATTGCTGCAGGCGCAGGGTCTGCATATTTCTGTCCGACTGCCTGGCATGTATATGCAACGCCGACCGACATAAAGCCGCCGTAGATTATCGGAAGCGCCGCCGCCGTGATGCTCGAAAATGTAATATCCTCAAAAATCAGCGCACATATAACACTAAGGAAGCCGCACACGAAGAACTGCACCATCGAAAAGCGGATAGGCGGGATCGACTCGGTCGAATAATCGATAAAAACTATATGCGCCGTCCAAAAGCAGGTTGCTATAAGTGTCAGAACATCGCCGAAGCCGAAGGATTCCCCGCCGTTCATGCACACAAAGTACAGTCCGACTACGGCAAAAACAACACCCACCCACGTAAAAGGACTGACCTTCTTGTGGAGTATAAAGAACGCCGCAACCGGAACAAGCACGGTGTAAAAACCGGTTATAAAGCTTGCCTTGCCGGCATTTCCGGTCAGCTGAATTCCGAACTGCTGAAGTGTAGATGCAGAAAAAAGGAACACACCGGCAATACTGCCGCAGATAAGCGTTTTCTTCTTAAGCTCGGGAGTCATATCGGTCTTTTCAAAGAAATGAATAACCGGTATCAGCGACAGAGCACCGAGCAGAAAGCGAATGCCGTTAAAGGTGAATGCGCCGATATAATCCGCGCCGACAGTCTGTGCGACAAAGGCAAAGCCCCATATTATTGCGGTAGCGAGCAGAATAGCTGATGAGCCGAGTTTTTTAAGGCGATTTTTTTCCACGATGTGCCTCCGAGCAGTAATGCCGAAATTAATAGAATATGACGGTATTATAATACTTTTGAGCGAAAAAGTAAAGCGGTTAAATAAATAGAGTCATATGCATAATTCGGTGATATTCTGTATATTTATCACAATATTACGAATATGTATACGGTCGGATATAAAATAAAGGCAGTGACCGTCGGCGGGCGCACCGCAGAACAACGTCTGCCCTGCGTATCCGCAATGACGTGATCACTGCCGTATTTAGTATAACAAGAAATAACTCACTTGTCAATAATAAAAAGCGGTCGAATCCTCGGCTGACGCACTTTCGGAAAAAATCCGCAGCGGCGGCTCAACAATGAGGTACCCGATCGCAAATATAAGATAACATACAAATATATTTTTGTCAAGCAAATAACGTCTGCTTAAAGTAAAAAGAAGAGATACCGCCAACCGATCTAACGGTTTGGGGCGGCTTCGGGAGTTTCGCCCTGGAAACGGCATCTCATCTAAGAATTATTATAAGACAATTATACTACAATGTCAAGACATAAGCGCATGTTTGCTTTTAACGGCATGAGAGAAATTGTCGTGCACCGCATTGCGGGTGGTTGTCTGTTTCGAACTTCCAGTCCTCAACCGGATAAAGTAATAATACAAAAAAGGACGGCAGCGCCGTCCTTCATGATGTCCATTGAAAACCGAATAAAGCAAATCGAAACAAGGAATCGCTTGAAAAGT
>ENA-UOJD01001564-UOJD01001564.1-human-gut-metagenome-genome-assembly--contig:-P48-NODE-1564-length-22600-cov-9.399069_pt1 | contig 22600 bp, 19 predicted proteins | sample MGYA00242342_ERZ723889 | MGnify/ENA metagenome assembly ERZ723889
TGGTTTAAGATTTTTTATCTTTACCCCCTTGACTTTTTATAGTTAGTCTTTATAAAAAATCTCTATCATTTTTACACAGCAATATAGTAGGTCATTTTTTATATTATAGCATAAGAAGCAGCTGAATTGCACTATGACTATGCTTCATTCACAAAATCAAAAAACTCCCGACACACCTAAGTGCATCGGGAATCGGATTGCAGACGAATCAACAATCTATGGGTGTTCTTATGAGTGAATCTTTTCATTGTTCATCAACCAAGCAAATCCTTTTGCCATGCGCAACGCAGGTTCTTTAAAATGATTTCCCTGATTCCAAACAAGAATACTGCTCAACCTATAATCTTCAAATGATGTATACACATCACGAATATCATTTGCCACCTGTGCCAGAATTTTGTTACGTGTCTTTGCTTCCTTATCGCCAAGACTTAAATAGACTCTATTGGTTAATATTTTGTTGTTATGTACAAAATCAACAAATTTAGGAAACCACACAGACGGAGATACTGCTGCTATACCTTCGAATAAATTTGTTTGATAGGCTGCCCACAATACAAATAATCCGGCTAAGGAATAGCCGCCCGCAAAAATCTTTATATCTTGATGCTCACTTAATAACGGAACAATTACTTCATTTTTTATACGTGTTAGAAGTTTTTCTGCATTGCCGGCAAAGACAGCATCTCCAAAAATCGGCTCTGCCATCCATGGCGAAAGGTCGTCATTCCAGCTATCAACCTGCACTGTAATAAACAAAAAAGCTGTACTCTGCGTTATAGCTTTTATATGTGAAAGCTCCTCTTCGATAAACGGCAACTCGTGTTCTCCTATTATTTGCAGCAAGACTACTTTTGCGTCGCGATTGCCTTGATAATTAACTTGCATCCCCTACTCACCTCCTGGTTCCGTTTCAAATATTATATATTCTTTGATGCAGAAAATCAAAAAACTCCCGACACACCTAAGTGCATCGGGAGTCGGATTGCAGACGAATCAACAATCTATTGTGCTACTAGCGTAGCAGCGAGATTATTTAACTTCGATAATAATAATGATATCATTGTATCACTGATTAAAGAGCTTGTCACTACACAACGTGTAACCGTTTTTACTTTTCATACTCTTGAGCATCTCCAATCATCTAATTAAAACTAGGCAACACGATAAATCACTAAATAGTTTTTCCCTTATGTTGTAAGCTTTATTCAATTTACAGCCGTTCTCGCCAAATTGATTCATCAACGCCATCTTTACCAGAAACATATTGGCCCCTAAACCTGCCGTTGCGTAAATATCGAATTTTTCATATATTAGAGTTTGCTTTTATCTCAACTGAAAGGATAAAGTCAGCCATAGTCATTGCTGAATTAACAAATAACCGTGCATGATATTCATCAATAGATATTCTATTAGCACCGACACCATGAGCATCACTATCTTTGTTTCTCATTTCTGCAATTGCAACAACAATGCTATGTAATCCAGAAAGAAGAGTATTAATCCTTCTATCTGTATTCTGGTCTGTGTGCATATTATATAGACTCTTGACCTGCTTAAATAGCCTTATCATATCACCATTCTCAGAAGGATTTTCTTTTCTTTTCTCTATAACATAACAAAAGACTTCTTCCAAAAGTGTCCTTGATTTTGTAATAGCACTGTCAAAGTTATACTGTTCAACATCATCCATAGCGCGACTTGAAATGCTTTTTATGTATTCTCTATCTATGGTCTTTATCATTGGTACCTGAATACTAATCTGGCTATCAATCGCACGAATAACATATTGATTCCCAACAATTGCAAGTTCATTACCACCAAATAAAAGTATGCCGTTTATTTTGTCTTTAACAATAGAAATAATATGGTTATAGGCAGTATTTATTTCATTGAAACCATACCCAGACAACACCTTAGAAAACTGTTCTTTTGCAAACAAATAAGTCAACAAGTTAGAAAAAATCTTTTTCTGTAGGCAGTATTCCATCAATTCATCAAAATACTGCCATCGACTCATATTGGAATATTGTATAGGTAATCCGAATAATTTTGCTACTTCGCAAATTGTAGTTCCACTAAGATACGGCATGGCCACTTTTATTGATGTACCATCTTCAAATTCGTACGTACCATAATCTGTATCACCATCTAAAATAGCGATAATTTCCTTTGTTCTTAATAACTCATAAGGATTTCTACTTTTCAATCTTACATCACCTCCGAATATTTATGATATCAACTGTTCGTGTACTCCCCAAAAAATTCCACGTCAAGTTTTCGGAAATTAGCATTTGGATTATCTTCCGACAATATTTCGATGCGTTTATCGTAATTTGGATTTGCCATATTCCTCGATATTAGAGGCGGTCGCATTTCTGTTACCGCCTCTTTTCATTTACTCTACTCCCAGCGCCTTGAATACCGCATCCTCAGCACTGTTATAAAAAATTAAACTAAATGCTCCTATCAGCTCAGCAGGTACAGTTCCCAAATCTGCTGCTGACGTAAGCGGCAGAAGCACCTTCTTCGCACCACTGTCCATACATACCTGCAGCGTATCAGCCAAATTATCAACCTTCTGCATTGTGCCGGCTATGCTGATTTCGCCAAGTACCGCGCAAGAGCTCACAACTGGTTTACCTAAAGCAATTGAGCACATCGCTACCAAAGACGGCAAAGCCAAATTGCTAGTAAGCCCCAGTCCCTGCAGATCCTGATAGTTAATAATAAAATCATTGGTTGTAATACTTATGTTACCACTAATGCGCCTACAATTAGCTTTCAAGAAATTGAATGCAGTATCTGTAGCCTCTTTCGCCTCTCGATCAGAACCCAAACCTGTACGCTGGAACTTTCCGTTTCCTGGCAGCATCTGCGATTCCAGACGAAATGCCCCGATCATACCAGACCGCCCTTGTGCTATTGTGTACACCTGCCCAGGATTGCAAATTCCATCAGGGATCAGTTTGCCACCACCCTGCTCAGGAACAGTTACATATTTTTCTTCAAAGCTTTCATTGTCTATATATGAGAAGTTGACATCATAAAATTCCATGCCGCCAAGCTTTTTCAGCTGCTCTTTAACACGACGACGCATCTCTAAAGCAAAACGCAGAATTTCTTCCAACTGCTCTTTAGTGAAGTCCCCATCAGGATACAGCAGCTTAACCATACCGCTGACAATACGACGCACAGCAATAGTATCACGCTGATTCAAATTCTTACCTAGGCGGAAACATCTGTCCAAAGCATCGCTGAACTGTTCTTTGCGCAGCTCACGCAAAAACTCTGCCAGATAGTCTGTAATAAAGCCATAATCATCCGTAAAATGCTCCGGACGAAACTTTGGTACTTCCCATCCCGGAATATAGCAATGCATACGATCTAAAAAGGCTGTATCCTGCCCCATCTCTGGCGGAAAAGGATCAAACAAGCTGGAGGTTTTTAACAGCACATCAACGCTCTGATTAATATTGCCAACAAACACCATAGAAGCAGATGCTGCCTTCTCCTCCTTGCCACGAGCAAAAGATCCGGATGCCATATAATCCTTCATGATCTGTACGCCATCTTTATCACGGAACTTGATACCGGCAACCTCATCAAAGGCTACACAATCCCACATCCCAACCAGACCAACTGTTTTGCTGCCCATATTATAGAACAGATTGGCAACCGTAGTCTGACCACCTGATACCAGTATGCTGTTTGGTGAAATCTCCTTGTATAGATGCGACTTGCCAGTACTGCGCGGACCAAGCTCGCACATATTAAAATTGTTTTCTACCAATGGCAGCATACGTGCCAGCAAAAGCCATTTTTCGCGTTCTGTCAACGCGTCAGGCTCCATACCTGTAGAACGCAGCATCACATCCAGCCATTCCTCTTGTGAAAAAGCCTTTCTGTCTGCCTTCAATTCTTCAATATCAATATGCGGCATCTGAATCGGCGTCAGCTTTGCAATCTGAATCGGATTTACACTGCGATAATCCTCATCGTCAAACTCATAGTTTAGCTGAATGATACACCAAATGCCACCGCAAAGCAGTCTATCGAATTTAGCAGGATAATCCTCCTCAATAGGTACATCACGTAAACCCAAATTGGAGAACTCAGCAAAATAAGCATCTTTTTTGATATCAAGCTTTACCGTAATGCGATCAATCACTGTATAATTGCCACGCTGACGCAGCTGCGACAAAATCTTCTGCGCTTCATCCGGCCGTACAAAATTATCTGCCAAAATATGCTTAACGCTTTCAACGCCTTTTTCGATAAGCTCAGGATCATCAGAGCTGCAATATTGTCCCAGCAAAAATTCCAACACGTAAACCGGAACATTAGCTCCCTCTTTAATCTTTTTTGTCAAATCCTTGCGTACTATCTTGCCGGCAAAGTTCTGACGCAGCTTATCCTTTATAATCTCGCGGATGTCTTGCGTATCCATTTATCTCAACTCCACTCTAGAAATCAAACCCAAAGTTACCCATGAAAGGCATATCAATAACAAATTCCTGACGCAACCTTTCTATGTCTGTATCCGCATCCTTCATTACAAGATAATAAGAAGCGTGGCTGTCGTATTCCGTATTAATGAAAGAAAACCTTGCTGTAACCATGCGCTGCGACACATCGCTGTCTGCGCTATCTGCAGTCAACAGGCATTCGTTAGAAACAGGCTTATTATTCCTATCAACAAAGCTAAGCTTATATGATGCAGCCTTCACTGTTTCGCTGACAGGCTCAGTCTGTACAAAAATAAGGTTAACGTCCTTGCTGGTAATTTTCTTGAGCAAGGTATGCAGCTTGATTTCTGCTTGCTTTGTTTCTACGTGACCTCTATCCATTTTCACGCAGAGCACCGGTACCACCATTTCCTGTGGCGACGATCCACCATGCACATAGCTCGTGCTACCGCCAGCGGTTTTAAAAATCTGCGCTCCCCTTGGGTATGAAACATACCTAGCATCATCATTAGCAAGCACTGTTCCCAGGCTAATCGCACCAGCGCCATTTCCCTGCGGTGCCTCACCAATGACAAAACGATGATTTACCATAGCATTGTTTCCATTTACAGGTATCTTTTCATTTTCACTGACAGCATGACGTTGATAGATGAAGCCATGGTCAGCTGTAACAATAAACTTCACGATGCTGGCGCTTACAGGTAACCTGCACAGCATAGTATAAAGCTCATCCACAGCCTCCTGACAAGCAACAAAAACTTCATCTTCTGTCTTAGCTGCATCGCCACGCGCATCAATCTGGTTATGATAAATATACACAACCTGCTTATTAGCAAAGGCACTGCGCAACTCATCACGCTTCATCTTCTTCAATTCATCAAACTGCAGGCACAGGCTTGCAGAATTTGCCGCCTGCAAAAGCTTCTCACGCTCATCCAGACTAGCGCACCGGCGCCCATCCACCAGCACACGACAGCCTTCATCCATCGCCAGCTGTTCATGCGGCAAAAGCGCTGCCATTCCCAGAGCTGTATACGACGGTGGCAGAGCAAGCTGCACTTCCAGCTTTTCCTCCTTGCAGCGTTCCTCATGCTGCAGCTTCTGCTCAAGCTGCTTGGCAACCTCGTAACGTAAAGCATCAGAAATGATCACTACGATGCGATCACGTTCATTTTTTATATAGCGGCTATAAAAATCACGCTGCGAAGGAGCTTGTTTTTGAGCTGCTGCCTGCACCGCGTCTTCGTTCCAGGCCGGTAATAGCTTTCCCAGATAAATATTACTATAAATATTCTCGATAAGCTGCTGCAGCTTGCCAAAGCCAGATGCGTTCTTCAATCTGTCATAAGCAGTGTAGAATTGGCGATACCAATAGTCAACCTGCCAGTCCTCATGAAGATACTTCTCAAGAATATTATTGAAGCCCTGCTCCGGCTGATACCTTACGTTTCTTATCAGCTCATAAGCACTTGCGCACAGGGCATATTGTGCTCTCGTTTTATCAGCAAAATGCATTTTACTGCGCAGCTCACAGATTTCCTTAATGCTTTTGCCATCTAAGCAGGCAGACAGATCCTCCAGCAGCAGATGCTCTACAAGCCATTGGATTATAACCTTATCACAGTCAATAAAAGCGTCAAGCTGTACCACAGCCTCTGCTCCCAAAGCTGTTAGGGCCGTTTCTGCCTGCAATTTGCCTGCCGCATAGCTTGCCAGCGCCGCATACCTGTCACGGCACTGCACGCTGTTCATGAAGCTATCCAAAAATACTACTACGCTGCCTTGCTTATTGCACATGAAAGGCTCCCAGCTGGCAGGAATTTTACCAGCGATGTATTTATCTGCATAGGTAACAAAGAGGGAAAGCAGCAGCTTGTCCAAGGCTTTGTCTGTCAGCGCATAGCCAAAGCTGTCGCTGCATTGCTGCCAAAATGCTTCCTGCAGGTTATACTTCGCCATCTCCTCCAGATACGGATTGTTCTCTTCATCCTCTACCAGCAAAATCTTGCTTAACGCTTCCTCAAACGATAATACGCGCGTTTTGCAGATGCAGCACAGCAGGGCAAGCTCTATCGTCTTTTCATCATAGCTGTCTACTCCCAGGCTATAGAAACGCTCCACACGTTCTTTGGCAGCAAAATATTTGCTGTACTTTTCTAAAACAGGCTTAAAGGCTTCGTCAATCCCCAGATCTGCGCAAATCAAAGAGATTCTGTCAGCATAGAAGCGTTTGGAATACAGCAGGGTGTCCTCCAAGTGGTTGCAATACACCTCAGGTTTAGCAAACGGTGCGTACACCAGGTAATTACTCTGCGTATCCTCGCGCTCCAGAAGAACCTTAGTGCGGAACTGATTGGTTGGCGTCAGATGATATACTTTTGCGTTTTTCAGCTGAAGGTTATCCAGCTCGTCAGCAAAATCTGCCTTTTCATCGTACCAGAACACTAGTCTGCGTCCTTCGCCTGCAAATTCGTTATTTAGTTTTTCTTCAATTTGGTTTAAATTTAATGAAGCCATCTTACCACCTGTTTATTTTTTAGGTTTTATACAATACTATTTTTAGTTTCCACCTTATTAATGGGATACTGAGTATACTTTTCATTCCACTCTGCAATAGACAGCACATCAAAGCTTTCTATAAGCTTAACTTTATCTGACAAACTCGTCTGTAGCTGAAATGGCAGTTGTTTCATTATCTTATTGCGCAGCATTTTGCGTGCAACAGAACTTCCGTGAGGATATTCTAAAACCCAAACGTAGTGCCTTCTCTTAGTTTTTCCCAATAAATTCAAATAATGCAGAGTATCAAAATATTTTTCAGGTATATTATTGATTATTTTCTCAGCATTAGGATTAAAATTACTTCCGTGTTCTACTGCTCTGCCAATAGCTGCATTTTTGTATTCTAACAGCAGTATATTGTCTGCTTGCTCAATAATGAAATCTATATCCTTTAAGCCTACCTTATTCGCACGATAGATTTCATGTACAGCATCAGTTGCCCAAAGAGCTTTCGTACAATCTATCTGATAAACGCCATTTTCTTCCACAAACACCTTATTCATGCTTGCTCACTCCCATGTCGTAAATCTCATCAAGAAGTTTATCAAAGGAATTTATAATCGCATTGTTCTTTAAATCATCAAATGCTTCGCCACATTCATAACCAATGCCTTGCTCTGTTTTATACAAGGAATGGTAGAGCACTGTATCGCTGTCGTCCTTCAGCACTTCAAAATATTTGGCCAGCATATAATTATGCGTACTCAGGAAGATTTGTACACCTTCTTTTTGCAGACATAACAGCAAATGTGCAATCATAGAAATATAGGATGGATTCATATTAGCATCAGGCTCATCCCAAAATAATACGGTATGTTTATCAATAGCACCATTTTGGATAAGCTTCAGCACTAAAGCTAGTTTTCTAATCCCTTCTGCTAATAAATTGAACTCCATTTGTTTTCCCTTATTTTCAATGTAAAAGCTATCAGTCTGTTCATCATAAATTACTCGACCACCAATTATGTTCTCTAATCTAATCATGTCTAACAGCTTACCACCGTTCGCTTCAAAAACAACTCCATTTTCAGGCAAACGATTTATAACAATTTTGGCAGCATTGATTACATCAATATAAGTATCATCAAATTTAACGTTTCTCATCGCCACAGCAGCGCCTAAATTGTAGCAGTTAGAGAGAATCTCTTTGGCAGGAATAAAAATGGCATTAGATTTATTTAGCTTCTGCTCCCATTCTTCTTCATCATCTACAGTAGCATTCCATTTTTTATTATGCTTGCTAAAATGCAGTTGAGTGCTAACTTTTTCTTCCAGCCCTTGTTCTTCAGCAGAAATAACTATTTTAGCATCTTTAGCATCTCTGTTAACTAGACGAGAAATTTGATAATTATCTGGCAGCATACAGTTAACCAGTTTTTGAGGGAATGAAATTTGTGGTTCTGCTGCTTTGCAGGCTGCATATAAAAGCTTCAGCAAATGTGTTTTACCAGTACCATTTTCACCAATAAAAATATTCAAACCTTTGCTAAACTCAATGTTCAACGTTTTAAAAACAGTAAAATTATTTAAGTACAAATAATCAATATACATGGTCCTGCTCCTTTCCCTATCAAATCTTCGCCAATATCGGCAGCAGCTTGCCGTCCTTTGCAGTCTGCACCTTGACGTAGTTCACCTTCACGCCGTCGTCGAGGTCAATAGCTATGCTTGCAAGAGCAATATGTCCCAACACAGCATCATAGTCACGGCATTCATGCAGCTGCTTTTACAGCTTCTCCTTGCGTTTGCCGGCCAGCGCCACTTCACGACCAGCGCCATTATCCATGATATCCTGCATACGGTTGATTTCGCTTTCGTAGGTTTCTTCCATCTTGCCCAGATATTCTGCACGCACCTGACCGGAGGTGTCGGCATTATAGCGGTGCATATAGATGAGAGCCTTAAAGCCGTTCTGCTTGCCGCTGTCATAGAGCCAATAAATAGGACGCTTTTGATAAATCTTGCAGTGATCCTTAAAGAAGTCCTTCAGGAAGTAGTTGCGGATTTTCTGACGCGCCGTATCACCCGACGTGCCAAGTGCATCTGCAATAAAGCGCAGGTTTTCTTCCAGCGTCTCTGCGCCGTAAACAACCTTCAGCCAGGCAATAAGGCGACCTATGATATCATCCTCAAAATAATCTTCATCAGTGATGGGGATTACGTTGTCTTCGTCCGGCTTAAAGGTTACATATTTGCTCTCGTCCCATTCACCGCCTGCGTAAGCCAAGCCTTCTACATCCAGCGAATAGCGGCCAAAAATGCAGCCCACGGCGTAAGAAAGCAGCGACTTGATATCGCGCTGCAAATCAGCCTTGCGCACGGTTACGTCCTTATCCTCCACCTCCGGAGTTAATTCATCCTGCAAGCCATAGATGTCGATAAATATGCGGTTGAGTTCTTCTTCGTTGGCTTTGAGCTGCGCAAAGCGAGTGTTGCACTCGGCCTCCCATTCGGCGTAAGCTTCGCTGATGGTGGGTTTGTTGCTGAGCAGAGGGTGATGAGTGAAATCCCAAGATGTTTCGAAGGCATCCCAGTCGGAACGTGAAATTTTGATATTCTCCTTAACCAACGCAACTATATTAGTTTTATTCTTACAATCCTTTATTGGCAAATTTGATATCGTTCCAGGCGGAAAATTTAAAGTTGGATTTGTAATGCGTAAAATTTGAGTAACAACTATAGTATTCAACCAGCCTAACATATAAAAAATATCTTCTTTATTGTGAGGATAAATTGCCAACCCAGCCATATTTGGAATAGAGCCTTTATCAGTATATCTAAATGATGTTTGAGCTGATGTTATCCTAGTATATGTGATATTTTCATGATAATACTTTTCACAACAAGTCAACGATGCACCTTTAAACTGTCTTAATTCTGATCCATCATTTTGATAATTCAATACTTCAATCTGATTTCCATACCATCTTCTAAAAGGCCCACCCTTAGTATGGTAAACCCACTTATATAAATTACTGTTGCTCATGTAAGACTTATTAAAAGATATTTCTGTCCATAATTTTATAAATCGTTCATTATCACCTGTTTTTAGGCCTTCTTTAATTGTTGCATGTTGATTCATTCTATCATAATTAAATGAATTTAGAATATTCTCACTTACCCAATACGCCACAGGTGCTCCTGGAATTTTAGCGAAATTCTCTTGTTTAGCAACTTTCCACCGTTCATTCTTAGTGGGAAAAACAAACGGCACTCCATTTCCATCACACTCATAATAGACTGTATACTCATATTGAGCATTATAATCCTTAATATGACCTTTCTTCATAATAACAGCCGCAGTACCAAAATTAATTCCTAAGCTAGTACCGCCTTTTCCAAGATAAGGCATATGTACCATATTAATGATAGTTTTGTTTTTATTAATTTTTACTCTTAACTTTTCAAAACTGGATAAGAACATCCAGCTTTCCATAGTAATGAGCGATGTAAAACCATTTTCACTAACTATGTTGTCAGCTCTTTCCATAAACACAGCAAACAAATCACTCTTGCTGTCAGGATAATTCTGCTTCACATAAGCACTCAGCTTAGCACCCATGCCACTGCTTCCCATATACGGCGGATTTGTCACCACAACCTCATACTTCTGCGCCAGTACCTCACCCACAGCAACAAGCTCCTGCAGGCGCTGCTGCGTTGCTTCAATGCCAAAAGAGTTATCAAAAAGGCCCATTTCACCGCTGATATCAAATTCTGCAGCAAATTGGCGCAGCAAGTCCCAATCATAGTCTGCTACGCTGATGATGCTGCCATATTCCTTGGCATCATGCAGCGTTGCAATCAGCTCCTGCATCTGGTTCAAGGCCACAGGCTTTGCCAGCTCATCTAATTGCGCACCAAAATAAGCCAAATGCTTCATGTTAATGCCGTTGCTTTCGGCAATCGCATAAATGTGGCACTGCGGCTGTTTTTTCAATATAAACTTGTGATATTGACGCGCCTTCATAAGCACAGCGAAATAAGCCAGCTGGAAAGCTCGCTTGTCTATATCCAGGCCATATAAGTTGTTCTCTAAAATCGACAGTGCTGCATCCTTATCCGTATAGCCCATCTGCGTATAAATCTGCATCAGCACATCAAAGGCATAGACGAGGATGTGTCCGCTGCCCATACAAGGATCGATAACCTTGATAGTTTCTGGTGAATAATTGTTAGTGGTTAGTTCGTTAAGCTGCTTGCGAACATCTGCGTCCTGTTTCGCTTCCGGTAAATAATACTTCCAGCCAAAACGCTCCGCCAACTCCTTCTCTTTAGCAATTCGCTCCTCTTCACTATCCACTACTAACTGAGCACTAATCACTAACCTCCCCAGGCTGTTCTCTACCATATAACGTACAATCCAGTCCGGAGTAAACAGCTGCGTTGCACTAGGAATACGCTCCTTGGTAATCTTCACGTTTTTCTTGAGCAATGCAAAGGTTTCGTTCTTCGGCTCCGTGTTGTAATACTGATATAGCCAACCGATAATCTCAACCTGACCAATGGGCTTGCCCTCTTCATCCACTGCGTTCACATCAAAGTTATCTTCCGGAATGTCATGCACCAGCTTATAAATCAAGCCGTCCTGATCCGTGTAGGAGATGTTTAAAAGCAGCTCAGTGTAGTCCTGCTCCGCTTCAAACAGCTGCGGCAGTACCTTGCTCAAATCATTGCACACCTTGACAAAGAGCATATTAAACAGCTTATCGCCCTCGTTGTTCATCTGATGCTGGCTGATAAGCTCTTCTTCCGCACTCGTATAATCCAGCTTCGCATCAAAAGGATTTTGCACAATATCCGGCTCCTGACGGCCATCCACTGCGCTCAGCACACGGATTTTACATGGCAGATAGTCATTGACCTCCATAAAGCGCACAGCAATAAAACGGTTGAACCACGTATAGGCAACCTCTTCGATTATGCTGTTATAGGCAGTCAGATAATCGCTCTCCTGCGCCTTTTTCTTGATAGCCTCTGCAAGGCTCAGGCGCTGCGCAATCTGCACGCCTCTGATAGCATAAGGCTCTCTCGTACCGATATCAAAATACTGCTCCTGCGTCGTGGACTGCGGCAAAGCGTCTGCAATCCCCTTTTCCGTAATACCCAGCAGGCTTGCCTTGTATTTTATATCCTCAATGAGCTTTGTTCTTGCCCAGATTGCATAATTTTTTATTGCTGTCTTATCCATGTGTGCATCTCCTTGTGTTAGTTTAAAACCTTCCAATAGCCTTTTTGGCTAGTTCCAACGCGTTCGATAATTTTTTTAGTTTTAAGTTTTTTTATCAATCTATCCACAGCAGACTTACTTAAAACTAAGTTTTGTGCTATTTCTCTGATATTACTTCTAGGATTCTTCGCCAGAAAATCTACTAAAATAATTTCTTCACTTTCAAGAGCTTGTCCCGCACCTTGTCCCGCTTTCATATCTATTTCAGAAGCTTGTCCCGCACCTTGTCCCGCTTTTGTATCTGTTTCAGAAGCTTGTCCCGCACCTTGTCCCGCTTTTTCTTCACTAGCTTGTTCTGTCTTACTAGCTTGTTCTGTAGCTTGTTTTCTATAAATATTAAAGCGCAGCTCCGTTTCGCCACCAAGAATTTCCAACTCTCCCAAACCTGCTTCTCTAATCATCTTCGCAATGCGCAACATTCCCGTACCCCAGCGTTCAATTAAATGCATATAACTAAACGCCATCGCCAACGCCTCATTACGCACTTTGGAATAACCCTCACGCATTTTTTCGATAGTCTGACCAAGAGGCAGCTTACCAGGAGAAGTAATTTCCAAGCGATTATCAAAAATGGCCACCTGAATATTACCATTATCAAGATAACTGCGATGCACAGCTGCATTAATAATAAGCTCACGAATAGCAGCAGGTGGAATCTCATACACATCCTGCCTGTATAAGCCTTCAATCACTGCTCCAAGATGAATATTACGCAGCACAAACTGATAAGCATCTTCAATAATATCCTGCACAGCTCCCATAAATTCACGTCTGTCTACAAAAATGACACGCTCATTATCCTTGAAAACAGCACATTGAAAAGTGCAATGCAAGATATCAGCACCAGTAAGAATCGCATAAGCATTCGTCGGCACTAGCTTTCCTTCATATTCTGTTAAAATCCCCCAAGATAAAAGCTGCTTAGGCGTAACATCCTTAACTAAAGCTCTTTCTTCATCACTTCGACAATTTCGCAAAGCTACTTGCTTCATATCAAAGCAAAGCTTTTCTATATCAGCCTCGCTTACCTGCAAGCCAAGACAAACAGTTTTATCGAAAAAACGATTATTTCCTTCAAATAACAATTCCTTTACCATCGCCTCATCTGCTGGTCTGGTGGTTCCGGCAACACGCACATAAACGCCATGCTGCAAACCTTCAGCGGCAAGATAATACGGTCTTTGGCGACCGGCCTCTATATCCACAATAATAACCGTCGCCTCATTAACTGTCTGCATATAAATATCTGGAATAATGGCAGGCTTACAGCTGTCAGATATAGCATTAGCAATAGCGTCCATAATCTTAAAAGCTTCATTTTTATCAATGCCAACAATTTTTTTCGTATCATCTTCAACACCAATAATAAGCTTGCCACCTTGCCCATTAGCAAAAGCAACGATTGTTTTCATATATTTGCTGCTTTTAACAGGCAGGCTTTCCTTGAACTCCAAATTTTTAGATTCCCCTGCAAAAATTTCTTCCAGCTTCATCTGCTCACCGTCCTTTTATATACACTAATCACTAATTATTATACCACAAAAGCTCCTGCCTCCACCAACGGAAGCAGGAGCTTTTCTGTTAGAATTTAATGTTGTAAATCAAGCCTTCGCGCATATTTTCTTTTAATTGTCTCTTTAACTGCTCACAATACTTGTCTATGTCAGCCTCAGATTCAATATGCCATGATGTAGTATGTACAACATGCTTCAAGAATGTATTAACGACCTCTTTCTTCGGTTCAGGCGGCTTTGGAGTAGGATTAGGGTTAGGTGTTGGCTGAGGCGGTTCAGATTTAGGCGCATATTTTTCATCCAGCTCATGCATTTCATTAAATAATCTTTCCTTCAACGCATCGGATTGATCGCCCAAGCTACGCAAGCGAGAAACATCATTACTGCTCTCAGCCTTATCCAAAAATCTTTGGAATTCACTAGCGTAAAGAGCTTCTTTTACTTTTGCATACGGCTTGCCAGCAAGATGATCCATAACCTGACTCTTGTTATCTAGGATTGCTTTACGTACAGGTTCAGTTTTTTCTTCCAATATAACAAGATACTTATCATCAAACTTGCTGATTAAATCAGGCAGCTGGCGAATCATACCATACGGAGCTTTAACGCTGACAATATTCTGCATCTGCGTAACAATTCTTTCTAATTCACTATCAACAATATACACCCTGCTGTCTTCATAAATCTTCAGCTTCTTCAAAGCATTTTCAAAAATTTTCCTCTGCTCGCCCTTAAAGAACTCTTTAATAGGAGCATAATCGCTGCCAAGCTCCTCCAGCTCATCTTCATTATCTGCAACATGATTAAAGAAATCCAGCGTATTATCTTGGCTGCTAAGCTTACACAAAACAGAAATACCGTCCTGTACGATATCCTTGCCCGGATATTTAGCCTTGTCATAATACTCGCTCTTCAGCTCACGGAAACGGCTTAATAATCTTTTTGTTTCCTGTTGGATTTCACTCATGATCCTATCAGCATCGTCAGAAATAACTGTATAGCCAAACAGCTCCTTCGCCACATCCTTTGCCGTCTTCAGCTTGCTCTTCGGCACAACAGGCTTCAGGTCAATCATAACCTTTTCCACGAAGCCTTTCTTCGTCAGCAGCTCCGTAATCTGTTCTGCAGTGTGGTTCAGCAAAGTTACATTCTGCTGCTGGTAGTAAATTCCTAAGTCCCCGTCCTTAAATAACTTGGCAACTATCCACTCAACGTCATCATTGATAAAACCATAAGGCGCCTTAGTAAAGTAATCCTTAATTGTCTTCAAGGAAATCTTGTTATGCATCCTTGTATTGTTTTCGATATACCTTTTCGCATCATCCAGTGCCAGATGATTCGGAATAGCAGCCTCACCCAGAGCTATAGTTCCCTGTTTATCGTTGCGCAGCATACCAAGAACATTAGCAGCTCCCATCGCTGTATCAATATATTTCAGCTTGAAATACACTGTATCCACCAGCTTACCCAAAGCCTCATTTATACGCACAGTAATATCCTTACTGCTAATCTGCGCTTTGGAGCCGTTAACATAGATATCAGCATCACGCAGGCTTTCCTGCAGATACAGGCGTGCATTATCCATGCGCTCACGCAGCTCACGTGACTTAGCTTCTTTTATTGTAGCAAAACGATCACCCCTGCCTAAGGGATTATGCTGCAAATACTTTTCTATTTTTAAATAACGATTAATTTCCGAAATACAAGAGCCAAAGGCCGGCAATACTACTAACACCTGCTTGCCTTCACCAGACATAGCATTCAGTGTATGCTCATCATAATCCGTAAAATACGGAGTCAGAATATGCACGCCGATATCATAGTTCTGATTATTTTTATGCGGTCTGTTGTCAACCAACTGATTAAACCAGAAGGTATAGCGACCATTAAAGGAATTATATTTATATTTGGCCTCAGCATACAGATCATTAAAAATCAAATCAGAAATCTTATTCTGAATCTCTCCTGTTTCAACGTTCTGCCTTTCAATCTCGCGACCTATTTCCTGCTCTTCCTCTGTCAGGAAAACGTAGTTACCGCTATGCTCCTGCACCAGGGTTTCTTTAACAAGGACCTTCAAAGCAGCTTCTACACGCTGCTGCAGCTCATAAGTATCTTCATCAACATTATCTACCATCAGACTGGTAATATTAGGAATAGTGGTTGCCTGAAACTCTTTAACGTACTTAACAAGAAACAGCACCTTGAGCACGTTTACAGCAAAACAATCTGCTTCGCCAGCAGGATTAATATTCTTATTATCTAAGGCCTGAGAAATTACACGGCTGTGCACTGAATCAAGGAAGTTTTCCAATGCATCGTAAAACATATAGAAAGGCACCAAAGCACCATCATTTTTATTCTGCAAGCGTTCTGCAGCCTTCTTGAACAGCGCCAGCATAGAGCGCTCGCCCTCAGATAAATGCTTACCTGAAGCACCATGAGTACGGATAGAGTTCAGAACCTTACCCAAAAGATTAAACTGATACGGGATAAAGGGATAGATTTCAGCAAAGTTCTCTCTGCTTTCATAAAGCTTCATCTCCGGTGTTTTGTCAAATTTAATCTTGTTCTTTATGCTTACCTTTTTTTCATCATAAAGCAGGCGTAATGTCTGCTCTGCCGGTTCCGTTTTATCCAGCAGACGCTTTTTGATAACCTCATCTACGTTGGCGGAAGACAAGGACAGACGAGTATCGAAGCGACCTTGAATCTTAGAAAAGTCCGTACCCTTACGCGCTGTCATCTCCATAATAGAGTCAACATCCTGCTGACTGGTAACAATTACCCAGGCACGTCCCTGACATTCCTTGCCCAATTCCTCACGCATCGTCTGCAGGTTGAGCATCATTTGCGAGTCATCGCCAATATACTGTCCTACCTCATCGACACAAAAGATAATATGCTGATTATTGCCCATCTTATCGCACCATGCTCGTACCATGCGTGCAAAATCTTCGATACTTATCTGATAGGGAGTAAGCATAATCTGCTTACACAAGGCTGTAGCCGCATCCATTGACATATTCTGATAATGAATATCAACCAATGCCTGCGCCACATGCATCAGCTCATAGTTAAATCTATGTCTGTATTCCTTCCAGGTATGACCGCTGACAGCAAAAAAAGCACCTTCAAAAGCTGCATAACAGCCATCCTCCGTCAAAGCCCTTTCCAAGTCGGCAATCGCCGGACGAGCACCATAAAAGCCCAGCATATCATTAAAGACCTTGAGGAAAACATTAACAATAGCATCCTTACTCTGCTTTGATGTTTGCTCACTTTTCGAGTCAATGTTAAAAAGAATAACCTTTGTCGGCGTGTCAACAGCAAGCTGTATATCAGCCATCACCATAGCATCCTGAATCTTATTGTCTTCTTTAAAGTAATCTAAGGTTCTCTTGCCGGAAACCAGCTTGTTTTCCAGAAGATAAGATAACATTTTCAAAAAGTGCGATTTACCGCTGCCAAAAAAGCCGGAAATCCAGACACCATTTTTTCTCGTTTTGCCGATAATACCCTGCTTGTAATTCTCATAGAATTCCTTGAAATGGCGTTGCAGCTCACGCGTAACAACGTATTCTTCCAGCTCATTCTTCTCGTCATTCAAGCCATCCTCGCCAACAACAATGACACCTTGAATATTACGGTCAATAGGCTTGCGGAACATATCTTTAATCAACATATCTTTTAGTACCCCCTTGCTTACCTAACCAAACGGAAAGCCCTATAATAATTATCATCCTTAAGTTCATCGAACAGTCGTAACTCTTGTTCATCGTACACACCTGGGAAAAACAGAATTACAGGAACCTTGCGAAAGGCCATACTAAGGTTATTTAAAATCTTATGCGATCGCAAAAGAGGATAAACCTTCCCAATTCCAGTTAGCAGCACAATAGCATTATCTGGCGTATGCTCCTGAACATGCTTAATAAACCAATTATCTCGCTCATTAAACTGCAGTAGTTCAAACACTGAATCTATTACAACATGCATACCTGCAGATTCTTCCAGCATGTAAGTTGCTTCAAGATAGCCTTCTTTTTGAAGCGTATCAATTATGTAGTCGTAAATATCATACTCCACAAGTTGATATTCGCGATAGCTTTGCTCACTGCGCTTTACCAAACGCTTAACAACCTCGCGCACCGCCAGCTCCTTGCTGGCAGGATAATCAAATACCCAATAGTTAACCTCGTTCGCCCTGCCATCACGCAACCAGAAAGATTGATTCTCCATAATCTTTTCAAGCTCATCAACTCGTTGCTCAAATGTTTTTTTCATATCATTCACCTGTCAGCGCTACCAAAATTGGCTGCAAATCATGCTCACGCAACCATGCAACAATATCGGCTGAGATGATAGGAACAATAATTTTTCTTGATCCAGCATTGCCCTCTGTAATTCCAGCATTATATAAATATTGCTTGTAGGTGCTTAGCAAACGCTTTCTTGTTGCCTCCGTTAAATTAGCAACCTTATCGCTTTGTATCTGCTTGTCATCCCAAAATTTTCTGGCATCGCTATCACCGTACTCATTTAATCCTAATGCCAGTTTTACACGAATAATATCATTAACAAAATCGAAAAACAGAGTATCTGTACACATACAAGCTATCAGACAAAGTAGCTTCTGCCCCACAACATCACTACACACAAACAGTGGTACAAACGAAGGATCTAAAGCCTCAATACGCTTTGCTACATTACTCATAATCAGCTTTGCTCTTTCCGGTGATGACGCAGCAAAAATATTAGTTTCTTGGTTCAGCTTCTTAATCTCGGCAAGGCTTGCTCCATCAGCAAGCATAAAAACCGCCTTGCGGAACTCCTGGAACCAAAAGCTAAACTTTACCGCCCCGGCACTATATGGATTACGTTGCATTTTTTATACCTCAATTCGTTTGCTATTTTAAGACTTGATATAATTATATCACAAAATGCTGGTAAATTTGAAATTTAGATACAGGTATACAATCTAAAAAGCTTTTTATAATCAAAAAACTCCCGACACACCTAAGTGCATCGGGAGTCGGATTGCAGACGAATCAACAATCTATTGTGCTACTAGCGTAGCAGCAAGATTATTTAACTTCTACAGTTGCGCCAGCAGCTTCCAGTTTCTCTTTCAGAGCGTCAGCGTCAGCTTTGGAGATTTTTTCTTTGATAGCTTTCGGAGCGCCGTCAACCAGCTCTTTAGCTTCTTTCAGGCCCAGGCCAGTAGCTTCGCGAACAGCTTTGATTACGCCGATTTTGGAAGCGCCAGCGGAAGTCAGGATTACGTCGAATTCAGTTTTTTCAGCTGCAGCAGCTTCGCCGCCAGCAGCCGGAGCAGCAGCAACAGCTACCGGAGCAGCTGCGGATACGCCGAATTTTTCTTCCAGAGCTTTAACCAGTTCGGACAGCTCGAGTACGGTCATGGATTCAATAGCTTCGATGATTTGATCTTTATTCATTATAGTTACCTCCAATAATAAGTAAGTTTTTATTTTTTAAGCTGCCTTATGCAGCATGCCGCAAATTAAGCGGACTCTTTTTGTTTGCGTACAGCTTCCAGAGCGTATACGACATTGCGGATAGTACCTTGAAGTACATTGACAAAACCGCTGATAGGAGCATTCATGCTGCCCAGCATCTTGGCAATAAGAACTTCTTTCGGCGGCAGAGAAGCCAGTGCTTTGATTTCGTCAGCACCGATAACTTTGCCATCAAGAACGCCAACTTTAACTTTCAGTTCTTTGTTTTCTTTTGCGAATTCGCAAACGATTTTTGCAACTGCAACAGGATCTTCCGGGGAAACAGCGATAGCGGTGTTTTTCTCCAGAGAAGGTTCCAGACCTTCAATACCAGCTTGTTCTGCAGCAATACGCAGCAGAGTGTTCTTAACTACATTGTAGTGAACGCCAGCTTCACGCATTTTGCGACGCAGCTCGGTATCCTGAGCAACAGTTAAACCGCAGAAGTCAACTAAAATAGTGCATTTGGAGTTAGAAAGCAACTCTTGAATTTCAGCAACTTTAGCTACTTTTTCAGGTCTAATAACTGCCATTTAGATTGCACCTCCTTTTTTTGATGTTTTTATTAAATCAAAAAGACCTCTCGGCCGTAGCCGGAGGTCGGAAGGTCTAATATATCTTCACGCTCCAGCCTCGGCAGGCGTAGTTAAAACTTACGCACGTGGCACCTGCTGTCTATGGCCCGATTATCTTCTGATTTAGTAAAATTAAGTAAAACTACAATTATTTGTCGCTGTTAGCTTTCAGGACATCAACTTTAACGCCAGGGCCCATGGTGCAGGACATGGTGATAGTTCTCATGTACTGACCTTTAGCACCAGCCGGTTTAACCTTAACCAGGGTATCAGCCAAAGTCATGTAGTTTTGTAACAGTTGCTCTTCAGTAAAGGATGCTTTACCGATAGGAGCTTGTACGTTGCCGGATTTATCGGTACGATACTCGATTTTACCAGCTTTGGATTCCTTAACGGCACGGGTTACGTCCATGGTAACGGTACCAACCTTCGGGTTAGGCATTAAACCACGAGGGCCAAGGATTTTACCAAGACGACCAACAAGACCCATCATATCAGGGGTTGCGATGCACACGTCAAATGCCATCCAGCCGTTCTTGATTTTATCAACATATTCTTCACCGCCAACGAAATCTGCGCCGGCAGCTTCTGCTTCTGCAACTTTGGGGCCTTTAGCAAAAACCATAACAGTCTTGGATTTACCAGTGCCGTTCGGCAGAACCAGTGCACCACGAACTTGCTGATCAGGGTATTTAGGGTTAACGCCCAGACGGAAAGCAACTTCAACAGTGCTGTCGAATTTGGTAGCAGCGGTTTTCTTAACCAGAGCTACTGCTTCTTTCGGAGAGTAGAATTTGTCAGCTTCGATTAATTTCAAAGCGTCATCATACTTTTTGCCCATTGTTATAAAATCCTCCTATGTGGTACAAGCGGCTTTTGCCTCCCACTAAATTGAGAAGACTACTTAAAATTAGTCTTCGATTACAATACCCATGCTACGTGCAGTGCCTTCTACCATTCTCATAGCAGCTTCAACGTTTGCAGCATTGAGGTCTTGCATTTTGCTTTCTGCGATTTCGCGAACTTTGTCACGACCCAGTTTAGCAACTTTCTTTTTGTTAGGTTCACCAGAAGCCTTTTCCAGACCAGCAGCTTTTTTCAGCAGAACTGCAGCCGGAGGGGTTTTGGTTACGAAAGTAAAGGAACGATCTTCGAATACAGTGATCTCAACAGGAATGATGAGGCCAACTTGTTTCTCAGTACGTGCGTTAAATTCCTTAACGAAGGCCATGATGTTAACACCAGCCTGGCCAAGTGCAGGACCTACCGGAGGAGCCGGAGTAGCTTTAGCAGCCGGTACCTGTAATTTTACCATTTTAACGACTTTTTTCGGCATTTAATTACACCTCCTTACTCAATTTCTTCAACTTGTGTAAAGTCAATTTCAACAGGAGTTTCGCGTCCCATGATATCAACGAGTACCTTCAGTTTACCCTTTTCTTCGTTAATTTCACTGATTGTGCCTTCAAAATCCATGAAGGGCGCAGTCTTGATGCGGACTCTCTGATGTAACTGAAAATCAATTTTTGCGGGTTTTTCAGTTGCTTCAACTTCCATACCCATCGAAGGCATAATCTGCCTTACTTCTTCAGCTGTAAGCGGAGTCGGATGGGTAGAATCGGAACCGACGAAACCAGTTACACCTGCAGTATTGCGGACAGCATACCAGTTGCGCTCATTGACAATCATTTCCACCAGTACATAGCCTGGAAAAACTTTATGCTCAACAAGCTTTTTCTTGCCATCCGAAGTGATTTCAACCTCTTTTTCCGTAGGTATTTCAATACGGAAAATTTCATTTTCCATACCCAAGGAATGAACTTTTCGTTCCAGGTTTGCGCGTACTTTATTTTCGTAGCCAGAATAGGTATGGATTACATACCAATGTTTTCCTTGCTTTTCTTCTTCCATGAATAAACGGAAAGCAACGCTTCCCCTTCCCTCCTTACTTAAGCCTTACAGCTCATTATTGCAAAATCATGCGGAATAACATACTAAAGATGGAATCAATAATCCAGATTAGAGCTGCGCACAAAACAACTGCAATAATTACCACTATAGTGTTAGCAATAAGCTCTTGTTTGGTAGGCCAGGTAACCTTTTTTAATTCTACTTTAGTTTCACTAAGAAAGGTTGTAATGCTGAATCCCTTATTCTCAGTGTCTGTAGTTTCCGGAACGGCCATCTTGTCACATCCTTGCTATTACTACCCGGTTACGCACGAGCCAATATTATTTGGTCTCTTTGTGCAGAGTGTGTTTTTTGCAGAACTTGCAATATTTATTGAGCTCGATACGATCAGGATCGTTCTTTTTGTTTTTGTTGGTTTGGTAATTTCTCTGTTTGCACTCAGTGCAAGCCAAAGTAATCAGGTTACGCATTTAGTTACACCTCGCTTACGTACATAATAATAAAACCAATCACAAATTGTCGCTAATATAGAGTAACACAGTTAACACTTTATGTCAACTATAAATATCCGTCTGACGCAAATTTTTTCTGCACAAACAGTGCTTAGTTACTCTAAAGCGTTTCTTTGACAATCAGTCTCAAAAATCAAGACCGGCCATAAGCTGACCGGTCTTGTATTTTGCATTACTATGCCGGAAAAATTATTTCTCTTCTACTTTGGAAACAACGCCGGCGCCAACGGTACGTCCGCCTTCACGGATAGCGAAACGCAGACCTTTTTCGATAGCGATCGGGGTGATCAGTTCTACTTCCATGGTTA
>ENA-UOJD01001566-UOJD01001566.1-human-gut-metagenome-genome-assembly--contig:-P48-NODE-1566-length-22593-cov-60.877363_pt1 | contig 22593 bp, 29 predicted proteins | sample MGYA00242342_ERZ723889 | MGnify/ENA metagenome assembly ERZ723889
TTCTGCTGTTTCCTATAAAAAAAGAAAATCGGCAGAGGCTTTATAACCTCTTGTCGATTTTCATTCTAAAACTTATCTTGCTTTTTTTTAGAAAAAAGAAGAAAAAGGAAAGAATACCGTTTGTACCATTTGTATTTACGGCGTATGTTTTATTGTTACTTTGATGGAAGGAGCGGGTTATGCGGGGAAGTTTTTCAATAGAGGCATCATTGATCGTGCCACTTGTGCTTGCGGTCATGGTACTTGCGCTGAGAACCGGAATCGATTGCTATGAAGAGACAAAGGCGCAAGTGGCAAAACTGGGAACAAGAGTATCATTTGATATTGTGGATACAATGTATCTGCTGGATGAGATCACAGATATTGGAGATTTATTTCATGGAGATTGAATATAAAAGGGAACTGACAAAAAGTTATATGTGTGTCAAGACGGATCAGGATTATCTTCCTTTTGAAAAAGAAATATTAACAAGAAGCAGCATATTAGGGATAGTGCCAGTCAATACGACTTTTGCGGATGCTGCTACAGTCTGCTGGTACGATATTACAGGAATGCAGGCATTTGATCATGCGTTGGAAATGGAAATGATGGACAGTCAGATGCTGACACAGTTTCTCGTAAGCTTATGTGGAACGCTTGAACGGTTAGAAAGTTTTCTGTTAGATCCCAGGCATCTCTGGTTTTCCCGGGAAAGTATATTTAAAAACAACCGGGATGGAAGTTTCTGGTTCTGCTATTGCCCGGAAGGGAAGGAGAATATTACAGAGGGATTTCAAAAACTCATGGAATATCTTCTCACAAAAATCGATCATAAAGATCAGCGGGCGGTAAAAATGGCATACCATATTTATGATCAGGTTATAAAGGAAGGATATAGTCTGATCGCAATCCGGGAAAGTCTTACTTATGATCGTGTGGATATAGAACCTGTGCCGGACAGAACACTGGAAAATAGCAGAGTAGAGCTTGAGCAGACTTCAGATCAGACGGAAAAAGAAAAAAACGTTCACAAAGCAGATGGTAAAGCAAAAGTGATTTTTCAAAAGGCAATAGAACATTTTTTCCCGGATCTTGCGAAATTCAAAGAATATAGGAAGCAGCTGGCAAAGAAAAAAGAGAAAAAGAATGAAATCCAGCCCATTGTTTTTGAACCGGAAGAAGAGGAGGTAAGAATGGGACGTCCCACAGTCCTTTTGGCAGATCAGAAAAAAACAATTCAGGGAATTCTGAGATATGAAGGAAACAATCAGCTGTCAGACTTAAAAATTGATACATTTCCATATGTGATCGGAAGTGCTGCTGACTGCCCCGGTTATGTCAATTGCGCTACGATCAGCCGTCATCATGCAAAAATCACGAAAGTGGAAAATGTATACTTTATTGAAGATATGAATTCTGCCAATGGAACAAAGGCAGGAGGGACGCTCTTAGATTACAAGATGAAAGTGAGTTTACAGGCAAACGAGATCCTTGAGTTTGCAGATGAAAAGTTTAGATTTATTTAAGAAAAACATCGGAGAAATATCATTGCTTCTACCTCTGGAAATCTCTATAATATCCATGAAAGGCTATGAAATGGAGTGGATAGCGAATGAGAAACGAATGGATGGAGATATTTTCTCAGGAAGGATATCGTTTTTGTAAAGTAAAACCGGAAGAGACCGGTGTTTTCTATAAATATTATGAGGAAGGGTTTCATCTTGTAATGTTCATTGATGGTACGAATGGATATCTGCCGACGATGGGACAACTGCAAGTGATGCAGGAGCGGGTGCAGGAACTTTTTTATCATCCGGTGGGAAAGTTACAGGACTTTCCTGAAGGATTTCCGGTGTATCATGTAGAATTGCTGACTATTCTGCTCACGGATCAGGTGGAGAATGCAAAACAACTTTGCGCTGAAGGAAAAAATATCTGGATTTACGATCAGAACAGTAAACAGTTGATGATATATGAGAATCAGCCGGGAGACTTCTGGGGATTAAAGAATCGAATTGAGCAGATGGATGTACAGCAGAACAGACAGACAAGTGCACCAGCAGCCGCAAAGCGTTCCATCATGCAGCTGCCGTTTGTTACAGGACTGATCGCAATTGCCAACATTCTTGTATACATTATTTTATCCTTTGGAGGAGCAACAGAAGATGCGTTCTATATGGCATCAAGAGGTGCCATGTATCCGGAGTTCCTTACAATAAACCATCAGTGGTGGCGCTTATTGACAGCAATGTTTTTACATTTTGGAGTGGCACATCTGATGAATAATATGGTGATTTTCTGTTGTGTCGGATCAAGACTGGAGAAATACATAGGTCATTGGAAGATGGCAGTGGTTTATTTTGCCGCAGGAATTGGTGGAGGACTGCTCTCTTATATCATGATGCTATTGTCAGGGGATTATGCCGTTTCCGGCGGCGCTTCCGGCGCAGTATTTGGCGTGATCGGAGGACTTTTGTGGGTGGTGATATATCATAGAGGAAAGCTGGAGGGGATGACGACAAAGGGAATCCTCATCATGATCGTATTAAGTCTCTACTTTGGATTTACAAGTACTGGCGTGGATAACTGGTGCCATGTGGGAGGCATGCTCTGCGGATTTTTGGCAACATTGATTTTATATCACGGAAAACGCCAAAAATATTGATTTTGTCTGCAAAACTTAATATACTTAAAAAAGATGTTGCGGATGAATCCATGAATATAAATCCGCAAATACAGAATAATCTGCTTCGCAGATAGAAAGGGCAGATCAATGAAGATAAATATTTATTATGGCGGCAGAGGGTTGTTAGACGATCCAACTCTTTATGTTTTAAATAAGATGGAGGAAGTTTTAAAAGAACTTCGTGTGACTGTAGAGCGCATCAATATCTATGAGCATAAAAATGAGATTGCAACACTTCCACAGACTATGAAAGACGCGGATGGAATTATTCTGGCGACGACTGTGGAATGGCTAGGAATTGGCGGATACATGCAGCAGTTTTTGGATGCGTGCTGGCTTTATGGAGACAAGGAAAAGATTAAGGTTACTTATATGCAGCCAATCGTTATGTCAACCACTTGCGGAGAACGTGAGGGAGAGATGACGCTTGCCAATGCATGGGAGATTCTTGGCGGACTGCCATGTGCAGGACTTTGCGGTTACGTGGAGGATCTCGTCACGTTTGAAATGAATGAGGATTACACCGTCATCATTGAGAAAAAGGCCGAGAATCTTTATCGTACGATTTCCCAGAAGATCAAAAATCTTCCGACAAGCAATCAGGCAGTAAAGCGGAGCATTTCGCGTACACCACAGTTAGAACTGACTCCACAGGAGAGTGAGCAGTTATCCAAATATGTTTCCGATGACTCTTATGTGAAGAAGCAAAAAGAGGATATCGAGGAACTGGCATCCATGTTTAAGGATATGCTTGGAAAGAATCCACAACCACAGGATGCATTTATGAAAGATTTCCAGAGGCATTTTACACCACAGCATGATTTTGCTGCCCGCTATTTATTTATGATTGATGGGATGAAAGAACCACTGTTTATTGCTGTAAAGGATGACAAATTAGAGATTAGTTACGGAAAGCAGGAGAATATCGATGTGATCGCAAAGCTTTCAGATCAGGTTCTTGAGAGTATCGTGGAAGGCAGAATGACATTCCAGAGAGCTTTCATGACAGGTGAGATGACTGCAAAAGGTAATTTTAAGACACTTCGTATGTTAGATACCATGTTTAACTTTGTGTAAGAGGTAAAGTGAGCGTAAAGGTACAGCCGTCACCAGGTCTGGAATCACAGTGAATCGTTCCGTGATGGGATTCCACAATCTGCTTGGTGATGACAAGACCTAAACCGCTGCCACCGTTTTTGGAAGTGATAAAAGGTTCAAAAATACTGTCTGCAAAGGCAGGATCTAACCCTCCGCCATAGTCGGTTACAGCGATAAGGACAACGTCATTTTCGGATGAAACGCGGATGGTTACGGTTCCTGATTTATCCATGGCTTCATAAGCATTTTTCAGTAAATTAATGAGAGCCTGTTTGAGTAGTTGGGGATCAATATCGATTTCGGGGAGATTTTCTTCCGTTATGATGTTGCAGTGAAAATCAAGAGCTGTGAAGGCGGAGATGGAATCATGGATATCTTCCATATAATCATATAAATCAACATGGCGAAGGTTTAAATGATTGCAGAGCCTTGCAGAGGATAACTCTGTGACCATGTTCCGTAATGAGGTGATTTCGGACATAGTTTCTGCCCAATACGCAAAATCAGACACTTCAGGATGTTTCTTTTCAACTAATTGTAAAGAACTGCTGATCAATGTAATAGAATTTTTGATTTCATGGAAAATATTTAGGTAGTCCTCGCTATTTAACAAAATTTCACCCCGGTCTCATTCAGATTTTTACATTAGACAGTCACAGTTTAGCACCAATACAGGGAAACTGCAATCATTAACGAATTACAAAATTCGACAACATAATTTAATATAAGAAAGAAGGATAAAAAAATGAGAGATGAAAATTGTATTTTCTGTAAAATTATTGCAGGAGAAATTCCATCCAACACAATCTATGAGGATGATGAGTTCAAGGTAGTTTTAGATGTCAGCCCGGCGAGCAAGGGACATGCGCTGATTCTGCCAAAGAATCATTATGCAGATCTGTATGAGATCGACGAAAATGTAGCTGCAGATGCCATGAAGCTTGCCAAAAAGCTCGCAATCCATATGACAGACGTATTAAAATGTGACGGATTCAATCTGGTTCAGAACAATCACGAAGTGGCAGGACAGACAGTATTCCATTTCCATATGCACCTGATCCCAAGATACCTCAATGCAAAGAACAATGATATTTTAAACTGGTCTCATGAAACTTTCTCGCCAGAAGAGATGGCAGAGATTCGTGATTCTTTAAAAATGGAATCATAAGCCAAAAAGGCTGTTGCATGATACGAAAATCACAGTTTCACGCAACAGCCTTACTACTTTATTAAAAATAGATCATTCTAGTTCTTTTTAGCGGCGTCATCGATCAGAGAGACAATGGCAGCAATCGAATTCGTACCATTACTTTTTTCCATGGCTTCCACATAACGTTTTTTGTGTGAGAAAACATGGTCAATGGCCTCTAACAGAGCGGTGTTTGTCACTGCTTCTTCCTCAAGCACATAGCTGTAACCGGAAGAACGGAATGAAGTTGCATTTAAAATCTGATCTCCACGGCTGGCAGCAGCGGACAGCGGAATTAAAATGTTAGGTTTGTGCAGTGCAAGCAGCTCACAGATGGCATTGGCTCCGGCACGGGAGATGACTAAAGATGCAAGTGCGAACATATCTGCAAGTTCTTTGTTTGCGTATTCGAACTGTGCATAGCCATCGGTATCTTTTAAAGTTTCGTCAAGGTTTCCCTTTCCACATAAATGGATAATGTTATAGCGTTTCAGTAACTCTGGAAGAAGATCACGGATTGCGGTGTTGATCGCACGTGAGCCGGTACTTCCACCAATAATTAAAATAACCGGTTTCTCCGTATTTTCAAAGCGGCAGAGTTTGATCGCATTCGAAGGATTTCCATTTAATAATTCCTGACGGATCGGAGAACCAGTGAGAACTGCTTTTCCCTCAGGAAGATACTTCATTGTCTCAGGAAAATTGCAGCATACTTTTGTAGCACTTGGAATGGCAAGTTTGTTTGCAAGACCAGGCGTAATGTCGGATTCATGGATAATTGCAGGGATTTTACAGTGTTTTGCTGCCAGAACAACAGGAACAGATACAAAGCCCCCCTTGGAAAATACAACGTCCGGTTTTATCTTTTTTAACAGGCGGATTGACTGATAATAGCCTTTGATCACCTTAAATGGATCAGAAAAATTCTTTACATCAAAATATCTTCTCAGTTTTCCGGAAGAGATTCCGTAATAAGGAACTTTTTGTGCTTCAATCAACCCCTTTTCAATTCCCTCATAGGAACCGATATAAGAGATTTCATATCCCTCGCTGCGAAGCGCAGGCATCAGGGCAATATTCGGTGTGACATGTCCGGCTGTACCGCCTCCGGTCATTACGATTTTTTTCATAAGAAGTCCTTTCTGTGCAAAAAAGCATGGATTCTGCACTTCAATTCTTCCATATTTATAATACCCATATGCAAAAAAGTCAAGAAAATGACTTGTGCTTTTCTTGTCGGAACTTGCGATTGATTTTGCAGGCAAGTCCCTTTTCAAAAAATAAAAACATTTTTATAATGTAAATATGAAGTAATAGCAATCATGAAGGACAGTAATTATGAAGCTGCCGAAGAATGGCGGGGATTGAATAATTACGAGAAAGAGGTAATGTACGATGGAAGTGGTGATGCAGATGATGTATTCCTATTCACTTGAGCTTCTTGCAGCAGCAGTTGGGCTGATGCTTTTGCTTGAACTTGTCACATTACGAAAGATAAATAAATGGAAAAAGAAAGAAAAAGAACAATTTTTTGAACTGGAAGAAAAACTGAGCCGTATATCCGAAAAGCAGAACGAGACGGCACGGGAGATCACGCAGCAGGCGCAGGATGATAAAATGGCGCAAAAGTCCAGTGAGAATCCGGAAAAAGAGGCTCCGGAGAAGCTGATCGATGCTGTGCTCACTGAGGTGTTTTCCTGAAAACTTGACAATTTTATATCTGTTTGCTATAATCGCTCCTGTAACAAATCCGTAACAATTGTAACAATTATGAATAAAACACAACAAAGGTGTAATATTATTTAGTAATGAACACTGATGGAGGTTTCTATGAATTTAAAGAAAAGAGCGGCAGGAGCCATTGCAGTTGCCATGTCAGTGGTAGTGATGACCTCGGTCGCACAGGCTGCACCAGCGGATTATAAAACAGGTGTGGCATCACAGGCAACAACGACGGACTTAGCTACAAATGGAATTGCAGGAATCGCAGTATCTATGAGTCAGTATGAGAGCGATGCCTACGAATATATCGGGCTGGCAGATGCGAATGTGGAGCAGATGAATGTTGCACGTGTTACATCCGGTGATGCGGCAGAGCAGGATGCAGACGCTGCAGAGGAAGGTCTGACCGAAATGACTGTAGATGTGGCAGATGCGGATACTGCCGTACAGGCAGAGAATGCGGCATCTGGTACAGAGACGGATGTTTCGACAGAAACAGCAGGCAGTGAGCAGACTGAGGAAGAAGAACTTTGGCAGAACCGCCTTATGGCAGACGTCAACGACTATTTATATGTCAGAGCTTCCGCAGATGCAGATGCAGAGATCGTAGGAAAATTATACAAAGGTGATGTCGCAGAGATCCAGGAGGAAGGAAGCGGCTGGACACATGTTGCGTCAGGAAATGTGGATGGATATGTGAACAATGATTACTGTGTAACCGGAACAGAGGCGCTTGCCTACGCACAGCAGAATTTTGATACAGAGGCAGAGGTTCTTACCAATGGACTTCGTATCAGAAGCGAAGCGGATGAGAATGCTTCCGTTATCACAGCAGTTTCCGAGGGAACTACTTTGAAAGTTGATTCCGGTGTGGAGACAGATGATAAATGGGTAGCTGTTGTATATGGCGGAACAACCCGTTATGTCAGCGCAGACTATGTCACAACATCCTTAGCTTTGGGCGAGGGAGTTACGATTGAAGAAGAACAGGCAGAGCTGGCAAGGATCGCTGAGGAAGAAGCGGCAAAAAAAGCAGCACAGGTCACGGAAGTGACAACGGTACAGAATGCAGCAGTTGAGGCAACTGTGGATGATGTGACACTGCTTGCAGCAATTATTCAGTGTGAGGCTGGAAATGAAGTATATGAGGGACAGCTTGCAGTCGGTGCAGTTGTTATGAACCGTGTCAGATCAGGCGGTTATCCAGGAACCGTGCATGATGTTATTTACCAGAAGAGTCAGTTCCCACCGGCTGGAGCAGGATCAGTTGCAAATGTAGCGGCAAAAGGACCAAAGCAGTCCTGCTTACAGGCAGCACAGGAAGCATTGAACGGAACTGACAATACAGGCGGTGCAACCTGTTTCAGACGTGCAAGTTCAGGTCATGCAGGTGTTGTGATCGGAAATCATGTATTTTATTAAGATAAGTTGAACGGGTTACCGGAACAGTGTACGGGTGAACAGCAGCGTTGAGGGTGTCTTTGGAAGGCATCCTCAATTTTTTATTTGTATTCTGATAGCAAATATAGTAATATGGAACGTAACAGAGACAGATCGTGATCAGAAATGTATGGATGGATTACGAATAGCAGGGTCTCTGAAGTCAAAAACAAAAACAAAACAAGATAACGGAGGGAATGTTATGGGTTTACTTATCGCACTTATTGTGCTCATTCTGGTTGCACTTGCAATCGCAGTTTCATGTATTAAGATCGTGCCACAGGCTAATGCAATTGTTGTAGAACGTCTGGGCGGATATCTTACCACCTGGTCGGTAGGACTTCATTTCAAAGCACCATTTATCGACCGCGTAGCGAAAAAGGTTTTGTTAAAAGAGCAGGTGGTTGATTTCCCACCACAGCCGGTTATTACAAAAGATAACGTAACCATGCAGATCGATACCGTTGTATACTTCCAGATCACAGATCCAAAGCTTTATGCATACGGAGTTGAGAATCCGATCATGGCAATCGAGAATCTGACTGCCACAACACTTCGTAACATCATCGGTGATCTCGAATTAGATGAGACACTGACATCCAGAGAGACGATCAACACCAAGATGAGATCATCTCTTGATGTTGCAACAGATCCTTGGGGAATCAAAGTAAATCGTGTGGAATTAAAGAACATCATTCCACCGGCAGCGATCCAGGATGCCATGGAGAAACAGATGAAGGCAGAACGTGAACGCCGTGAAGCAATTCTTCGTGCGGAAGGTGAGAAAAAATCCACAGTCCTTGTTGCAGAAGGTAAAAAAGAATCTGCCATCCTTGATGCAGAGGCAGAGAAACAGGCAGCTATCCTCCGTGCAGAGGCTCACAAAGAGGCTACCATCCGCGAGGCAGAAGGTCAGGCAGAAGCAATCCTCAAGATCCAGCAGGCAAATGCAGATGGTCTTCGTATGTTAAAAGAAGCAGCACCGGATGCAGGCGTTCTTCAGTTAAAGAGTTTAGAGGCATTTGCAAAGGCAGCCGACGGAAAAGCTACCAAGATTATTATCCCATCCGAGATTCAGGGAATTGCAGGTCTTGCAAAATCTGTTGTTGAGGTCGGAAAAGAGAATTAAGCATGAAAACGAGGCTGCCGCAGGAAAATATTCCGTGGCAGCCCGTTCTATCTTATAAGAAAATGCAGGCGGTAAACTTTTATTCGTGGAAAAAGGGATGCATTTCAAAATTCAAACAGAAAAGGACGGTAGAATGATGAACTTAAAAGGACGCAATTTTTTAAAACTCATGGATTACACACCGGAAGAGATCTTATGTCTGATCGATCTTGCGGCTGACCTGAAAAAAAAGAAAAAAGAAGGCATCTTACATGACAGCCTGATCGGAAAAAACATTGCATTGATCTTTGAAAAGACAAGCACCCGTACCCGCTGTTCTTTCGAAGTTGCAGCGCATGACCTTGGAATGCATGTGACATATCTTGATCCAAGTGGTTCCCAGATCGGCAAGAAAGAGAGTATTCCGGATACAGCAAGAGTGCTTGGACGTATGTTTGACGGAATCGAGTACCGTGGTTACGGACAGGACATCGTGGAGGAACTTGCAAAATACGCCGGTGTTCCGGTCTGGAATGGTCTGACTAATGAATTCCATCCGACACAGATGTTAGCGGATATGCTGACTATCCGTGAACATCTTGGTACGTTAAAAGGAATTAAATTTGTATACATGGGCGATGCCCGCTATAACATGGGTAATTCCCTGATGGTAACATGTGCAAAACTCGGCATGGACTTTGTGGCATGTACTAATAAAAAATATTTTCCAAATGACGAATTAGTAGCATACTGCAAAAACGTTGCAAAAGAGACCGGGGCAACCATCACACTGACAGAGGATGTTGCGGAAGCTGCAAAAGATGCAGATGTTATCTACACGGATGTTTGGGTATCCATGGGTGAACCGGATGAAGTCTGGGCAGAGCGTCTGAATGACCTGATGCCATACCAGGTGAACAAAGCAGTGATGGATCAGGCAAAAGGAACTGCGATTTTCATGCACTGTCTGCCGGCATTCCATGACCTGAAGACAAAAATCGGAAAAGAAGTTTACGAGAAATTCGGTTACAGCGAACTTGAAGTGACCGATGAAGTATTTGAGAGTGCGCAGTCCGTTGTTTTTGATGAGGCGGAAAACAGAATGCACACCATCAAGGCAGTCATGCTCGCAACACTGGCTGATTAAAAAGCAGCACAATCAGGATCATGCAGATTTAACTGCAGATATAAAATAATTGTGGTAGAAACGTGGAGTAATACATGAAAACAGAAATACTTACCCTGCTCCGTGAGACAGATGGATATGTCTCCGGGCAGGAATTGTGTGAAAAATTTGGTGTCTCACGGACAGCAGTCTGGAAGGCGATCAATCAGTTAAAAGAAGCCGGTTACGAGATCGAGGCCGTCCAGAACAAGGGCTATCGGCTTGTCTCAGTCCCGGATATTTTAAGTGAGAGCGAATTGCAGAGTGTCCGCAAAACCAGATGGATCGGGGAAAAAATTGCATTTTTTGATGTGGTGGATTCTACTAACACCAGAGCAAAACAGCTTGCAGAAGAGGGAGCACCGAATGGAACCTATGTCATTGCCGAAAGACAGGATGCAGGAAAAGGACGTCGTGGCAGAGGATTTGACTCCCCGGCAGGGCAGGGAATCTGGATGACGCTGGTGTTAAAGCCGGAAATCGATCCGAACCATGCTTCCATGATCACGTTAGTGACGGCGCTTGCAGTATCTAAGGCGATCACGGATATGACAGGCAGACCGGCCGGTATCAAATGGCCGAACGACATCATCATGAGTGGAAAAAAAGTGTGCGGCATTCTGACAGAAATGAGTGCACAGTTTGATTATGTAAACCATATTGTAGTGGGAATTGGAATCAATGTGCAGAATAAAAGTTTCCCGAAAGACATTGAATCTGTCGCAACCTCACTTTTTATGGAGACAAAGGAACACTATCACAGGGCAGGATTAGTCGAGCGGATCTGGGAAGCCTTTGAACACTACTATGAGATTTTTTTGCAGACAGAGGATCTTTCCGGTCTTGTAAACGAATACAATTCACATCTTGTGAACATGCATCAGCAGGTAAAAGTGCTTGATCCTAAGGAACCGTTTGAGGGTAAAGCCATGGGAATCACGCCAAAAGGAGAATTGATCGTGGATACCTGGGAGAGCAGAAAGCTTGTCTCCACAGGCGAAGTATCCGTAAGAGGGATCTATGGATACGTGTAAATACCAATATTTATAAAACAGGAAAAGAAATATGAGTGAAAATAAGAAAACAAATCAAATACAGCCACCGGAGGAACTTGTGCTCTGTGGTGCGAGTGCGTACAATCAGAAATTCTATATCAATGAGAATTTCAAAAATCTTCCGGATGAGATCAAAAATCAGTTGAAAGTCATGTGTGTGCTTTTTTGTGCAGATATCGGAGGAATCCTTCAGCTTGTTTTTGACGAGGAGGGAAATCTGGAATTCCGCACCGCGTGCAATGAGGATGATCTTTTATACGATGATATCGGAAGCGGACTGAAAATCAAAGAACTCCGCCAGAAAAATGAAGATCTGCTCCGTGGACTGGAATTATATTACAAGGTAATTTTTGATAAATTGGAGGAATAACATGATTATTACAATTGATGTAGGAAACACAAACATAACAGTAGGTGTATTCAATGGAGATGAAATTGTAGCAAGTTTTCGTATGACGACCAAAATGCCGCGTACATCAGATGAGTACGGTATGCTTCTGACAAATCTTTTGGAGCAGAACCGCATTCACTGCGATGAGATTCAGGATGCGATCATTGCATCGGTAGTTCCGAATGTCATGCATTCCTTAGAGGGCGCGGTGATCAAATACTTAAACATCCGTCCAATCGTGATCGAGCCGGGAACAAAAACGGGAATCCGTATCGTCACAGAAAATCCACGTCAGATCGGTGCAGACCGTATCGTGGACGCTGCGGCAGCTTATGAGATTTATGGTGGTCCGGTGCTCGTACTTGATTTCGGTACAGCCACCACTTATGACCTTGTAGATGCAACCGGAGCGTTCGTATCCGGTGTCACAGCTCCTGGAATCCGTATTTCCGCAAAAGCACTCTGGGAGGACGCAGCAAAACTTCCGGAGATCGAGATCAAAAAACCGGACAGCATTCTTGCAAAAGAAACCATCACAAGTATGCAGGCTGGTCTGGTGTATGGACAGATCGGACAGACAGAATACATTGTCCGCCATATGAAAGAGGAAGCAAATTTAGGTGAGATCAAAGTGGTTGCCACCGGTGGACTTGGACGTATCATTGCAAGTGAGACATCCATGATCGACGTGTATGATCCAAACCTGACATTAAAAGGTATGAACTTAATCTATAAAAAACAGAACCGTAAATCAGGCAGGATCAAACAGGCATAACGACAACAGAAAATGACAAAAAATCAGTCATAAATACAGCGGAAGCTGTAAATCATCAGGATAGATAAGGAAAAACAATGGATTCAATTCGAAAGCTGCAGATCGGAAATGTAACTTTAGAGAACAATTTAATTTTAGCACCAATGGCAGGGGTAACGGACCTGCCATTTCGCTTGCTGTGCAAAGAACAGGGGGCAGGTCTTTTATGCATGGAAATGGTCAGCGCCAAGGCAATCCTCTACAAAAATAAAAATACAGAGGAACTTTTGACCATAGACCCAAGAGAAAATCCGGTGTCCCTTCAGCTCTTTGGTTCAGACCCCGATATCATGAGTGAGATCGCAAAACAGATCGAGGAGAGACCATTTGACATCTTAGATATCAACATGGGCTGTCCGGTGCCGAAAGTTGTGAATAATGGAGACGGCTCTGCTTTGATGAAAAATCCGCTTCTGGCAGGAAAAATCATTGAGAAAACGGCAAAAGCGATCAAAAAACCTGTGACGGTAAAAATCCGCAAAGGATTTGACGACAATCATATCAATGCCGTGGAGATGGCACATATCGCAGAGGAGTCCGGTGCGGCAGCAATCGCGGTACATGGCAGAACCAGAGAGCAGTTCTATTCTGGAAAAGCGGACTGGGATATCATCCGTCAGGTGAAAGAAGCAGTCTCCATTCCTGTCATCGGAAACGGGGACATCTTAACGGCGGACGATGTGATCCGCATGCAGGATGAGACAAATTGTGATGGTTTTATGATCGCAAGAGGCGCGGAGGGAAATCCGTGGATCTTCAAACAGATCCTGCACTACTTTGAGACAGGTGAAAAACTGGAAAAACCATCATTTGCAGAGGTCACGGACATGATCCTGCGCCATGCACAGATGCAGATCGGATTTAAGGGGGAGTACACCGGAATCCGTGAGATGCGCAAACATGCGGCATGGTACACCGCAGGTTATAAAAATTCCTCCCGCCTCCGCGCAAAAATCTGCGAAGTGGAAAATTATGAGCAGCTTCAGGCATTATTTGAAGAGGTATTGGCATATAATAATTAAAAATCTGTGGAGGGACAACATGTCTTACCCCAATGCATATCTTAGGGATTTCGTCCCTGTGCTTGGACAGATTTTAAAAGAGAAACAGATAGCGCCGGAAAAACTGCATCTGGAAATTATCGACGAGGAATCCGAAGAAAAAAGTATCTTTGAGCCGGTGGGCGTGGATGAAGTGCTTGACCAGCTTGCGGATCAACTGAACCATCTTACGGTTTACACAGATCGTCCGGCGCATTTTCAGGTATTTGCAGAACAAATCTACGAGGAAAACGGTCTGATGCCGCTCATTTTCACGAAAAAACAGTTGAAAAGCCGTTCGTTTTCCGGTGCGCAGGGCGTGGCGGACAGAGCAGACATGCGGCCCGGGGTGGGAGATACACTCGTTTTGGATTTTGAGTGGGAGGGACAGTGCTATTTCAACCTTCTGGCTCAGGGAAAAAATTATATCCCAATCCACAAGAAACCTTGGAAAATAGCGGAAAATCTTGACATCATAGTGCCTTTCGGTTATAATACTGTGATTGTCAAGAGCAGACAAAATAAGAAAAAAAAGCCCGTAAGAGACAGATTTGAAGAGGCATTTTACTCAGACTGAGCAGAGAGACAACTCGGGCACAAGCGTGCGAGACACCCGCACATACAAAATCCGGCAGAGCCGGAAAGGGAATAAGAAAGTAATTACAAAGAAGGGTAAACGAGATGGACAAGAAAAACATTCTGACTTATCAAGGACTTAAGAAGCTTGAAGACGAATTACAGGAATTAAAAGTAGTAAGAAGAAAAGAAGTTGCTGCCAAGATCAAAGAGGCGAGAGAACAGGGAGACCTTTCCGAGAACGCTGAGTACGATGCAGCAAAAGACGAGCAGAGAGATATCGAAGCCCGTATCGAAGACATTGAAAAAATCTTAAAAAATGCAGAAGTAGTTGTAGAGGAAGAAGTTGACCTCGACAAGATCAGCATTGGATGTAACGTTAAAATCTTAGATATTGAATTTGACGAGGAATTAGAATATAAAATCGTTGGTTCCACAGAAGCAAACAGCTTAAAAGGAAAAATTTCCAACGAGTCTCCTGTAGGAAAAGCATTACTTGGAAAACAGGTAGGAGATATTGTAAAAGTTGAAACACCGGGTGGAGAGTTTGAATACAAAGTACTTTCCATTCACAGAGCAAACTAAGACAGACTTTGCGTATCCAGTTCCACAGTATTACAGGTGGGAGACAGGATGTGCGAAGAGGCAGTCGGATGGAGGATGAAAATGGCTGAACAGAACAACCAGCAGAAAAAAGGCGGACAGCAGCAGGATGCAAACCAGCTTATCCAGGTTCGTTATGACAAATTACATGAATTACAGGCAAACGGAAAAAATCCATTTGAGATCACGAAATATGATGTGACACATCACAGCACAGACATCAAAGACAACTTCGAGAGTCTGGAAGGCCAGGAAGTGACTGTTGCAGGACGTATGATGTTCAAACGTGTTATGGGAAAAGCTTCCTTCTGTAACGTTCAGGATTTAAAAGGACGTATCCAGGCATATGTGGCACGCGATGAGATCGGGGAAGAATCTTATGCAGATTTCAAGAAATATGACGTGGGTGATATTTTAGGAATCAAAGGTAAAGTTTTCAAAACACAGACAGGTGAGATTTCCATCCATGCACAGGAAGTCACACTTTTATCCAAGAGTTTACAGATCTTACCGGAGAAATATCACGGATTGACAGATACAGATGCAAGATATCGCCAGAGATATGTGGATCTTATCATGAACGAGGATGTAAAAGATACTTTTGTAAAACGTTCCAAGGTTATCAGCAGCATCCGTCGTTATTTAGATGGACAGGGATTCATGGAAGTAGAGACACCTATGCTTGTATCCAATGCAGGTGGTGCTTCTGCAAGACCATTTGAAACTCATTTTAATGCATTAAATGAAGACTTAAAACTCCGTATTTCCTTAGAGTTATACTTAAAGAGACTGATCGTTGGCGGTATGGAGCGTGTATACGAGATCGGACGTGTATTCCGTAACGAAGGTCTTGACACAAGACACAATCCAGAGTTCACTCTGATGGAGTTATATCAGGCTTATACAGATTACCACGGCATGATGGATCTGACAGAGAACTTATACCGTTATATCGCAAAAGAAGTAACCGGTTCTGAAATCCTCACATACGGCGAGCATACCATGGATCTCTCCAAACCATTTGAGCGGATCACAATGGTAGACGCAGTCAAAAAATATGCAAATATCGATTTCAACGAAGTTCCGGATACAGCGGCTGCAAAGAAACTTGCAGAAGAGCATCATATTGAATATGAAGAGAGACATGAAAAGGGTGATATCTTAAACTTATTTTTCGAGGAGTATGTAGAGGAGCACCTGATCCAGCCAACATTTGTTATGGATCATCCAATCGAGATCTCTCCACTTACAAAGATGAAACCGGAAGATCCAAATTATGTAGAACGTTTTGAGTTCTTCATGAACGGATGGGAGATGGCAAACGCCTACTCTGAGTTAAATGATCCGGAAGATCAGAGAAGACGTTTCGAAGCTCAGGAGAAAGCTTTTGCAGCAGGTGATGAGGAAGCAAACCACACAGATGAGGACTTCTTAAATGCCCTTGCGATCGGTATGCCTCCGACAGGTGGTATCGGATTCGGTATCGACCGTATGGTTATGATGATGACAAATTCACCGGCAATCAGAGATGTTTTATTATTCCCGACAATGAAGTCCCTGGACGCTGACAAGAAGTCTGCGAAGTCAGAAAACAGCACTTCCACAGCAGCACCGGAGAAAGAAGAAGTTATCGACTTCTCCAAGGTAAAGGTAGAGCCTTTATTTGAGGAATTTGTTGATTTCGATACTTTCAGCAAGTCAGATTTCAGAGCTGTAAAGGTTAAAGCGTGTGAAGCTGTTAAGAAATCCAAGAAGCTGTTACAGTTCACTCTGGATGATGGAACAGGCACAGATCGTACAATTTTAAGCGGTATTCACGCTTATTACGAGCCGGAAGAGCTGGTTGGAAAGACCTTAATTGCAATCACTAACCTGCCACCGAGAGCCATGATGGGAATTGAATCCTGTGGAATGCTCCTCAGTGCAATCCATGAGGAAGAGGGAGAAGAAAAGCTCCATCTTCTGATGGTTGATAACCACATCCCGGCTGGTGCAAAGCTGTACTAAAATTAAATATAAAATGTCTAAAACCATGATGTCAGACCGCATTTGACAACAATTTGACAACAAAATTTGGGAGAATGATGAATCGTTATGAAGCATGACGAATTTCAGGTGAAAGGGCACAGGTTTGGGCAATGAAGTAAGAGCACTTCTTAGAGTTAATCTAAGAGGTGCTTTTTTCGTCCTTAGAAAGGTATATTCCGGCAGTCAGCTTCTGTAAAACAGTAAATAAAATTTTGGAGGAAAACATCATGGGTAAAAGTTATAAACCAATTACAAGTATGAAAGAAGTACCGGAGCAGCTTAGAAAATTGCGCCGACAGTATCTGCGTTATCAACAGGCAGAAATTATTTACAGCATTTCTCATAAAAAACTTTTTGAACTTGCCAGTGATGCAGGTGCGATTTACAGAATAGATGGAACAGTATTGATTAACAGAGATATTTTTGACGCCTATCTGGAACGATTCCATGAACCAGCGACAGGAAAAGGTAAGGAGGAAATGGCAGATGAGCGGTAATGTATGGATGTTTTCAAATGAGATTGACGACGAAGATCTGGAATTTATGAGCCATGACTATGTGACCTACAATATGGCGTGTGAATATTACAGGCTGGGAATTAAACCCGTTGTCCGTATGGCACATGAAGCCGGGGCAATATATAAGATTGGGAAGAAAGTATTGATTCGGAGAAGTATATTTGAAGCGTATCTGCGAGAGCAGAGGAAGATTTGATAGAGGAGAAGAACATGAGTGAACAGAGAAAAATAATACATGATGATAACAATGGATTAGATTATATGCTGGTGGGAGATTATTACATACCGATGTTGACCTTGCCGGAGGAAAACAGACCGATTGGTTACTGGGGAATGATTCGGAAAGAATATCTGAAAAAACATAAATCGGGGATGTATTCTTATTTTCTGTTGACCGGAAAACTGGACAGCTATCTGGCGGATCTTAACGAACAGGCACAGGAACAATATGAGCTGATTGAAGCACAAATGAGAAGTGCTGAAGGCGTAACAGAGAAATTAAAAGCACAGAATCCTATGGAGTGGGTGCGACAGTGTAATAATATCAGGAATCGTGTGCAGGAAATTGTATTGAGTGAATTGGTATATGTATAGGAGGGCATATGAGATACAGGATTGAATATGCAGATGGAAGATGTTGCAATTTCGCAAACAGCAGAAAAGATTTACTGGATTGGTTGAAATTGCTGAAAGATGAACAGATTGTTGATATTCGTAAAATCTATAAAAGCGGTGTTACAGATTCAGTTCTGGATAGTTACCGAAGATATTTAAAACAGTGAGATAACATGGAAAGGGCAGGTATAAATCTATGAAATTGACAAAGGAGATTGAAGAATTTATCAGTCTAACAATAACAGAGCACATGGGGAAAGAGTATGCAGACTGGAAAACGAAACAGCAATCTGTGACAGAGCCAGATAAAGTTGAAGAAGAATATGAAAAGGTAATTGCTTCATTATCGCCAGAACAAGAAGAGGCAATTACAAAATACTGTGATGCCATATTCAGTAGTGGAGCAGATACAGAGGAATTTTTTTATCGTCTGGGACTGAAAGATGGATTGAAATTAAGGAAAGTAATAAAAGGCATATTGAAATCTCTTTCGTAAGTAAGAAAGTAATTTGAAGAAGCATTGGCTGCAATAGTGGTTGATGCTTCTTTTCCTTTTATCATAAAAAATGAAGTGATAAGTAGTTAAAATAACTGACTAGTCATTTACATTGAATGACTTTTAAGCTATAATAAATAAAATGCGGGATAGGAGGTAAACATATGGCAGTTCACTGCAATTTGTCCACTTTAATGGGACGAAAAAGATATTCGATTCAAGATGTGCATATACTTACAGGGCTTTCGAGAAGTACAGTATCAAGCCTGTATAATGATAAAGCTACTCGCATAGATTTTGACACGTTGGAAAAGCTTTGCCGGCTATTTGAATGTAGTGCTGGGGAATTGTTTGAAGTATGCGTGAATAGTAAAGTAAAATAAGAAACAGAGGTATAGTGTATGAAGATTATTTCGTTGTTTAGCGGAGCAGGCGGACTTGATTTAGGACTTATACAAGCAGGCAACGAAGTCATTTGGGCAAATGATATAGATAAAGATGCTGTTGCAACGTATAGGGAGAATATAGGTGACCATATTGTTTGTGATGATATAAAAAATATTAATATATATGATTTGCCAGAGGCGGATGTTGTGGTAGGTGGATTCCCTTGTCAAGGATTTTCTCTTGCAAATAGAAAGAGAACTTTGGAAGATGAACGTAATCAGTTATACAAGTTTTTTTATAGTACAATAAAGATAAAACAACCTAAATTCTTTATTGCTGAAAATGTTAGAGGAATACTTAGTCTCGGAAAAGGAGAAGTGATAAAGCAAATAGTTTCTGATTTTGAAGAGGCGGGATATATAACAACAGTAAACTTGGTAAATATGGCAAATTATGGTGTTCCACAGACAAGACAAAGGGTACTTATTATTGGTCAAAGAAAAGATTATGGGGAAGAAATGTTATTTCAATTTCCACAACCTACTTTTTCTAAAGATGGTAAAGATTTACCACGCTGGATTTCAATAAAGGATGCAATTGACCATTTTCCAGATCCGGATACTGAAAATAATGTGATTAATCATATTTATTCGGCGTATAAAGTGGAATATAGAAATTATACAGGACATAGAAAAACTGATCCGAATAAGCCATCGCCAACGATTTTAGCCAGAGGAAATGGTAAAGGAGGAGTATGTGCAATACCACATTATAATGGTAAACGTAGACTTAGTATTAGAGAAAGTGCAAGTGTGCAGACGTTTCCAGAAAAATTTCATTTTATTGGATCTATGAATTCTTGTTATAGACAAATTGGAAATGCAGTTCCTGTGAAATTTGCAAAATTATTGGGAGAAGAATTGATTAGACTGGAGCATAATGGAGTATGAAAGTTGTATCACTTTTTAGCGGAGCAGGTGGACTTGATTTAGGATTCAAAATGGCAGGGCATGATATTATTTGGGCGAATGATATGTATGCGGATGCTGTAGAAACATATAAAAAAAATATAGGCGATCATATTATATGCGAAGATATTTCAAAAATTAAAGCTGAAGATATTCCGGACTGCGATATAATTATTGGAGGATTTCCATGTCAGGGTTTTTCGGTAGCAAATACTAAAAGACATGAAGATGATGAAAGAAATGTATTGTATAAACAGTTGATTCGTATGATTGATGCAAAAAGACCTAAATTTTTTCTTGCAGAAAATGTAAAGGGAATAACAAATTTAGCAAAAGGCAAAGTTTTTCAAATGATTTTAAAAGACTTTACAGAATTGGGATATAAAGTTAAGCATAAGATTCTAAATGCAGCAGACTATGGAGTGCCACAGACGAGACAAAGAGTTATCATTATTGGTGTGCGTAATGATATAAATTTTGAATATATATATCCGTTACCAACAAACAGTAAAAATGGTAAGGATGGTCTTCCGGAGTGGATTAGTGTAAGTGAAGCTATGGCACATATTCCAGATCCAGATTTGCCAAATGATTTGCCTAATCATGTGTATTCAAAATATAAATTAAATTTTAATGGGTATTTGGGACATAGACCATTAGACCCAGATAAGCCTGCACCAACAGTTACAGCACGTGGGGATAATAAAGGTGGAGTAGTGATATTGCCTCATCCAAATGGAAAAAGAAGAATGTCATGTAGAGAACTGGCAACAGTTCAAAGTTTTCCATTGAATTATGAATTTTGTGGAAATAATTCATCTGTGTATCGCCAGATAGGAAATGCTGTTCCGCCGTTATTAGGACGAGCTGTTGCAGATGTGTTTAATCAGTACAAAGGAGAAAAGAAAAATGTTTGATAAAAAATTTGTTCCAGAAAAACCATTTTCGGATTTTAAATGGAAATGGGCATGTCTGCAATGTACAGAAGGATTAAACGATCCTGTTATTTTGCTGGGTGTGTTATTTAGAATGAGAAAATTGGAACTATTGAATAAAGGTATAAAATACAGTTCTGATGAATTTGCAAGAGAATTAATAGAACTTTCTAAAGATACAGAAGAATCGGTAGGAGTAGATTTGGCAAGAAGAACAGGTGAACGTAATCTGATACGAAACTCAGGACAGTATTGGCGTGCATTGAACCTTATTGTACCGGGAGGTCGTTCAGGAAAAATTGAATTAACAGATTTTGGACGAAGAGTTGCAGATAGAGACATTTCACAAACGGAATTTGCAGCAATAACAGTTCAGACATTTCGGTTGCCAAATCCGCAAGTTCAGTCGTCAGAAGAATGCGAATTATGGTTGAAACATGGTTTGATTATTTATCCATTAAAACTTATATTGGAAATTGTATGTGAGTTATTAAAACATGGAGAGGGGTATTTGACAACAGAAGAACTAGTCAAGATTGTGATACCGTTGTCTGGGTGTCATGCAGAATTACAAGATTATGTTAATTTTATACGATGGTACAGAGAAGGAAGTATTGATATTTCCCAATGGCCAAATTGTACACCAGGGGCTAACGATGTGAGGATTGCAAGAGAGTATTTTCTGTTTTTATCTAATTATGGATATATGGAAATGAAATCAAAACATGATCGTATGAGTGAACAATATTTTGTATGTGATTATCTGACAGATGAAATAACACAGATTTTAAATGAACAGGTAAAGCAAGATTCTATTCTGGATATTTTGAGTCGTATGAGATTAGAAAAATATACAGATGAAGTGGAACGCAAACGAGTGCAATCTAGTCGAGTATATCGACCAAATCAAGCAGCATTTAGAAAATCTGTATTACGGGCGTGCGAAAGATGTATTATTACTAATGTAACTATGCCAGAGGTTTTGGAAGCTGCACATATTAAGCCTTTTAAATACAAAGGTGAGGATACTGTTGCGAATGGATTTGCAATGAGAACAGATATTCATACATTGTTCGATACAGGACATTTACGAATTTCACCTGAAGGAGTTATAGAATTATCATCAAGAGCAAGAATGGATTATGGAGCTTCTATACCGCCAAGGATTGTTGTGCCAGATTTTACAAATAAGGATTTTCTTCGTTGGAGATATGAAAATTATAATGGTATTTAATATTGGAGGACAATATGAATATTATACAGTTCAATGAAATAATTGAGTTACTTCATTCGATATCAGATAATTCAACAGCTAAGGATGGAAAGACGATTTATACCACAGATGTGATTGTGGAAGAACATGAATTTGCTCAGAACAAGGACAGCGGTGCTGGAGCAGATTCATCAGAAACCCCGAAAACAGATAAAGACGGTTTTATGGAAGCGAAGGACGGAGAAATTCCGTTTGACTAATAAAAGCAGAAATCTGTCTAATAAAAATGTGGAGGTTATTTATGAGTGTAAGTTATAACAGATTATGGAAACAGCTCATTGATAAAAATATGAAGCGGATAGAAATGCAACACCTCACCGGGATTAGCGGAAATATTCTTGCCCGGATGGGAAAAAATCAATATGTATCAATGGAAACAATCGAGAAAATTTGTAAGAAAATGAATTGTACTATTGACGAGATGATGGAATTTACAGATTAAAGATAGCAAGCCGGATACGGCATAAATCTCTTAGCAAAGCTAAGAGCGCACTTCTATACAGGCA
>ENA-UOJD01001567-UOJD01001567.1-human-gut-metagenome-genome-assembly--contig:-P48-NODE-1567-length-22552-cov-12.026937_pt1 | contig 22552 bp, 19 predicted proteins | sample MGYA00242342_ERZ723889 | MGnify/ENA metagenome assembly ERZ723889
TCATTCTCGACGAGATCGGCCGCGGCACGTCGACGTTCGACGGCATGAGCATCGCGCGCGCAGTGCTCGAATTCTGCGCCGACCCGAAAAAGCTCGGTGCCAAGACGCTGTTCGCCACGCACTATCACGAGCTCACGGAGCTTGAGGGCATTCTTCCCGGCGTAAAGAATTACAGCATTTCCATCAAAAAGCGCGGCGACGAGCTCATCTTCCTGCGCAAGATCGTCCCCGGCGGCGCCGACCGCAGCTACGGCATCGAGGTCGCAAAGCTCGCGGGCCTTCCGAACGAGGTCGTCAAGCGCGCGAACGTCATCCTAAAAGAGCTTGAGCAGGGCGGCGCGTATCAGGCAAAGCCCCGCGAGGAGACCGAGCAGGTCAGTCTCGACGCGATCGGCGAGGCTGAGGTGCTCGCGGCCATCCGCCGCGCGCAGCCCGACACGATGTCCCCCATCGAGGCGATGCAGCTCCTCTACGAGCTCAAGCAGAAGCTTTCGTAATTTCCCCGGAAAAGAGGTCTCCCCATGGCAAAAAAGAAAACCGCCTCCGGCGGCATGAACCGCACCGAGCGCGTCGCCGGAACGATCTTCTTCCTCGTCTATCTTCTGGTGATGCCGCTTTTGGCAACAAGAATATTCGACCTTCTGGAGGTCGTGCTCGACACCACCATCAACGATTCCCTGCGCAATGTGCTCTATTACTACACGCTCTTTGCCGTCACGGTGCTGCTCTTCCACTCCTACCTTGCGCACACGTCCTCGCGCTTTCTCGACAATTTGAACCGCGCGCTTTCGACGATGCTGCTGGGCCTTCTCGTCTTCTACGGCGCGAACGAGCTAATATTCCGCGTGTGCAACGTGCTTTTTAACAGCCGCACGAACTTAAACGACATGACCATCGCCGCGCAGGTGGCCTCCGCCCCGCGCATGACGGCGCTCATCGTCGTGCTGCTCGCGCCGTTTGTAGAGGAAGTGCTCTTCCGCGGCCTCGTATTTGGGTGTCTCAAAGAAAAGAGCAGAATATTCGCCTATCTCCTCTCCTGCGCGCTGTTCGCGCTGCTGCATGTGTGGACGGCGGCAGTTTCGAACTGGGACTTAGGCTATCTCATTTTGATGCTCCAGTATCTCGTCCCCGGCCTTGTCTTTGCCTGGGCGTATGAACACTCCGGCACGCTGTGGACGTCCATTTTGATCCACGCGCTCGTCAATGCCCTTTCCCTTTTCACCATCGCTTCCTAAAAAGAAGGAGGAACCCAATGCCCCATATTCAGCAATTATCGCCGCACGTTGCCGACCTCATCGCCGCGGGCGAGGTGGTCGAGCGCCCTGCGAGCGTTGTCAAGGAGCTGCTGGAAAACGCCATCGATGCCGGCGCGCAGAGCGTGACGGTGGAGATGAAAAACGGCGGCATGACCTATCTTCGCGTCAGCGACGACGGCTGCGGCATCGCGCCGAGCGAACTGCCGACGGCCTTTTTGCGCCACGCGACGAGCAAGCTGCGCACGGCGGAAGACCTTGCCGCCATCGGCACGCTCGGCTTTCGCGGCGAGGCGCTCGCGGCGATTTCTTCCGTTTCCCGGCTCGATATTTTCTCGCGCGAGCGCGGCGCGCTCAGCGGCGCGAAGCTTCACTTAGAGGGCGGCGTCCCCGGCACGGTCGAGGACGCGGGCTGCCCGGAGGGAACGAGCGTCATCGTGCGCGACCTTTTCTACAATACGCCCGCGCGCCTCAAGTTCATGAAGCGCGACAGCGCGGAGGCGACCGCCATCGCGGGTCTTGTCGCCCACCTTGCGCTCTCGCATCCGGAGGTGTCGTTCAAGCTCATCAAGGACGGCACGCAGACGCTCTTGACTCCTGGCGACGGCGCGCTGCGCTCCGCCATCTACGCGTCTCTCGGGCGCGAGTTCGCCCTCTCGCTTGAAGAGGTCAAGGGCGCTGACGGCGACATGGGCGTCACGGGCTTTATCAGTTCGCCCCTTTCTGCGCGCGGCACGCGCGCCATGCAGACCTTTTTCGTCAACGGACGCCTGGTCAAGTCCCAGCTCCTCACCGCCGCGCTCGAGGAAGCCTACGCAAACCGCATGATGAAGGGCAAGTTCCCCGGCTGCGTGCTGCTTGTGGAGCTGCCGCGCGACATGGTGGACGTGAACGTCCACCCGGCGAAGACCATCGTGAAGTTTGTGGGCGAAAAGCGCATCTTTGATCTCGTTTATCACGCGGCGATGGCCGCGCTCGACAAGCGCGAGAAGCCTGAGCCGCCGCAGGCAAAGCCTGCCGCGCAGGTCACGAATCCCCGCGGCGATTTCTTTGCCAATATGACCTCTCAGCAGTACCGCGAGCAGCAGAAGGCGGAACCGTCCGCCGCTGCGCCCGCGATCGCGCGTCCTGTGTCCGCGCCGCCGAGCGCGCCGAAGGCTGCGCCCTCCATTGCGCCCCAGTGGAAAACGCGCGTGCCCGCCGTCGATACCCGCGCGGGCGGCAGCGCGCCGCTTTCAGATTTTGTGCGGCATGAAATGCCCGCTTCCGCGCCCGCGCAGGCGGCGCAGCCTGTGCAAAGATCTGTCAAAGCTGTGGAAAACCCTGCGTGCGAAGCCGTGCCGCTGCCGATGGACGAGGAAGAAAAGCGTCCCGTCGCCGCGTCGCCGGTCGCCGAAGCGGCAAAGGGCGCGGCCGAACCCGTGGCGGAGCCCCCTGTCGTATCTGCGCCGAAACAGGAAGAAGCGGAAGCCGAGCAGGCAAGCTTCGCGCCCCTCACCGCCGCGCCGTGGCGCATCGCGGGCGAGGTGCTCGATACCTACATCATCTGCGAGGACGAGGACAAAACCATCTGGCTCATCGACAAGCACGCCGCGCATGAGCGCATGAATTTTGACCGCCTCAAGGCTGCGCAGGAGCCGGTGATGTGCCAGGCGCTGCTCGCGCCGCTCGTTGCAGACTTTGCCGCCGAGGAGTATAGCGCCCTTGCGGCAAATTTAGACCTTTTGCGCGAGTTTGGCTTTGAATGCGAAGAATTCGGCGGCGGGAGCCTGATCCTGCGCGCCATTCCCGCCGACCTTGAAAGCGGCGACGCGATCCCGACCTTAGAAGAGCTTGCCGAAAAGCTCGTCACCGCCCACACGGCCGACCCCGCCGCCGCGCGCGACGCGCTGCTGCACACGATGGCCTGCAAGGCGGCCATCAAGGGCGGCTGGAAGAGCGACATCTCCGAGCTGCGCGTGCTCGTTGAAAAGGTACAGAGCGGCGAAGTGCAGTTCTGCCCCCACGGCCGGCCCGTGAAGGCGAAGCTCACGAAGTATGAGCTTGAAAAAATGTTCAAGCGCGCGTAAGACGCAGGAGGAAAACGATGAAACTTGTATGCGTCGTCGGCCCGACGGGCTGCGGCAAAACATGGCTCGGCGTGGAGCTTGCCAAAGCGCTCCGCGGTGAGGTCGTCTCCTGCGACTCGATGCAGATCTACCGCGGCATGGTCATCGGCACTGCCGCGCCGACGGAAGAGGAGATGCAGGGCGTCCCCCACCACATGGTCGGCGTCGCAGACCCCAACGAAAACTACTCCGTCGCCCGCTACGCGTGCGACGCGGCGAAATGCGTCGACGATCTCATCGCGCGCGGAAAGCAGCCCGTCATCGTCGGCGGCACGGGGCTTTATCTAAATGCCTTGCTCGCCGGGCACGGCTTTGCCGGCGGCGACAAGGACGGCGCATACCGCGCGGAACTGGAGCGCCGCTGGGAAGAAGAGGGCGGCGAGGCGATGTTCGCAGCGCTTCGCCGCATCGACCCGGAAACGGCCGAAAAGTTGCATTTGAACGACAAAAAGCGCATTCTCCGCGCGCTCGAGGTCTATTATGAGACCGGGAAAACCATGGCGCAGCACAACGCCGAGACGAAGCTCGTCCCTCCGCGCTACGATTCCGTGCGCATCGGCCTTGCCTACGAGGATCGCGAGGACATGAAGCGCGCCATCGACGCGCGCGTTGACAAAATGGTGGAGGCGGGGCTTTTCGACGAAGTGCGTGCGCTGCTCGCTTCCGGGCTTTCGCGCGATGTGACGGCCATGCAGGCCATCGGCTACAAGGAAGCGCTTTCCTACCTTGACGGCGCGGCCACACGCGAGGAGGCCATCGAAGAGATCAAGCTCCGCTCGCGCCAGTATGCCAAGCGTCAGCTTACATGGCTGCGCCGCGACAAGGACATTCACTGGTTTTATTGGAAAAAAACGAGGGATCTCCCCGACTGCCTCGCTTTTTCGACAGAAATTCTTCGGGGGCATGGCGTATCCTGTCTGTAAAGCGGACGAGCCGTCCGCAAAAAAGAAAGGAAAGAGTAGCCATGAAAAAAATCGCAAACCTTCAGGATCTGTTTCTCCTCTCTGCGCGCCGCAACCGCGTGAGCGTGACGATCTTTCTCGTCAACGGCTTTCAGATGCGCGGCGTCATCACGGGATTCGACAGCTTTGTCGTCGTTCTCGAGAGCGACGGCAGGCAGCAAATGCTCTACAAGCACGCCATCTCTACGATCGTGCCGGCGAGCAGCATCGACCTCAAAAGCGCGGAGGACAACGGGGAGTAAGCACGCCTGATACAGGAGTGTGCCATGAAATCTACATCTCTTTCCACAAAGCTCATCATGATCCTGCTGCTTTTGGCTGTCATCGAATATTTTGCCGTGCAGGGCTACAACTATCTCGTCAGCCCCGAGACGACAACGCTCGTTTACCGCTACCGCAGTGAGCAGTCCATCGCCGTGCGCGGCTGCGTGGTGCGCAAAGAGCAGGTCGTCGACTGCGGCGAAACGCTCATCGAGCTCAAGCATGCCGAGGGCGAGCGCGTGGGTCAGGGCGACACCATCGCCGCGGTCTACCGCTCGGCGGAGGCGCTCAGCGCCACGCAGGAGCTTGAATCCCTGCGCGCGCAGAAAGAGCAGCTTGAATACGCAAAGAGCGCTTCGAGCGACGCGGCGACCGCGCTGCGCCTCGACACCGATATCCGCGAGCAGATCGTTTCCGTACGCGCGGCCTATGAGTCGGGTGCTTACAGCTCGCTCGACACGCTCATTCCCCAGCTCAAGACGACGGTTTTGAAGCGTGAATATGCCTACAACGGCAGCGACAACCTCACGGCGCGGCTCGATGAGCTTTCCGCGCAGATCAGCGCGCTTTCGAGCGCGGCAAGCGGCGGCACCACGCGCATCACCGCCCCCGTGTCGGGAACTTACAGCGCCGTGGCCGACGGCTACGAAAGCGTGCTGACGGCAGAGGCGCTTGAAACGATGACGCCCTCGCAGCTTACGGCTATCGCGCCGCAGAGCGTTTCCACCACGGTGGGAAAGCTCGTCGAGGGCAGCGCATGGTACTTTGCCGCGAACATCAGCGAGGAGGACGCCGCGGGGCTCAAGGTGGGCAGCTCGCTGACACTGCGCATGGCGTCCGGCGTCGACTTTGACCTGCCCGTCAAGCTCACGCGCATCAGCAACGCGGAAAACGGCAAGTGCCTGATCGTTTTGAAGAGCACGCGGTATCTATCCTATGTGACGCTGCTGCGCGAGCAGAACGCCGAGCTGATCCTGAACCAGTACGAGGGGCTGCGCGTGCCGAAAAATGCGCTGCGCGTGAATGAGGACGGCGTGTCCGGCGTTTATTGCCTTATCGGGCGCGTGGCCTACTTCAAGCCCGTTGCTATCGTCTATCAGGGCAGCGACTACTGCCTTGTCGAGCCCGGCAAGATCGAAGCCGCCACGGAAAGTCAGCAATCCCTTTACACCCTGCGGCCCAATGACGAAGTCATTGTTTCGGCAGGGGAGCTATATAACGGAAAGGTCGTAGATTAAATGAGCATTGCGGAAAACATCGCGCGTGTGCGCGCAAACATCGCTGCCGCCGCCAGAGAGGTCGGCCGCGACCCCGGTGAGATCACCCTCGTCGGCGCAAGCAAAATGAACGACGCGGACGCCTGCCGCGCCGCCATCGCCGCGGGCATCGACGTGCTGGGCGAGAACCGCGAGCAGGAGATGACGAAAAAGCTCGCCGAGCACGCCTATGACGGCGCTCCCCTGCACTTCATCGGGCACCTCCAGCGCAACAAGGTGAAAAACGTCGTCGGCAAGGTCGCCGTGATCGAGTCGGTCGGCTCGCTCGCGCTGCTCGCCGCCATCAAAGCGCAGGCGGAAAAGCTCGGGATCGTGCAGGATATTTTGCTGGAGGTGAATATCGGCGGCGAGGAAGCCAAGAGCGGCTTTGCCCCGGAAGATCTTGCGCAGGCGGCGGAAGAGGCGAAAAAGTGCGCGTTTGTCCGCGTGCGGGGGCTGATGTGCATTCCGCCGGTCGCCGAGGGCGAACACGGCAGCATGCCGTACTTTGAAAAAGTTCATGCACTTTTTGTTGACATCAATGCAAAGTTGTATGATAATACACTTGATATACTGTCTATGGGCATGAGCGGCGACTATGAGGACGCGGTGCGCGCAGGCGCGACGATGGTGCGCGTCGGCACGGCGATCTTCGGCGCACGCAACTACACGAATTGATCGAGGAGGTCTTGATACCATGGGTATTTTGGATGATCTGAAAAAATGGGCTCACCCCTACGAGGATGAGGACGAGGAATATGAAGACGATTTCCCCGATCTGAGAGATCGCGGCGACACAGGCGCGTTTGCCGATCGCCGCAGCGTTGAACGCAAGGCGGAGGATCGCCGCAACAAGGTCGTCAACATCAACGCCACCACGCAGCTCAAGGTCGTGCTCGTCAAGCCCGAGCGCTTTGAAAACGCCAGCGAGATCGCCGACCACCTGAAGGAAAAGCGCACGGTGGTCATCAACCTTGAATCCACAAATAAGGACATTGCAAGACGTTTGATCGACTTCCTCTCCGGCGTTGCCTACGCGGGCGAGGGCAAGATCAAAAAGGTCGCCGCCAATACGTACATCATCACGCCCTACCATGTGGACATCATGGGCGATCTGATCGACGAACTGGAAAACAACGGCCTGTACCTGTAAAACGAAACGGAGGATGGGATCAATGCTGACACCGCAGGAGGTTTCCGGCCGCGCATTCAGCAAGGCGGCATTCGGTGGCTACAATATGGCGATGGTCGACGAGTTCCTCGATGAAGTGACCGACGACTATACCGCGCTTTATAAAGAAAACGCCGCCTTGAAGGCCAAGCTCAAGGTGCTGGTCGACAAGGTGGAGGAATACCGCGCGACGGAGGATTCCATGCGCGCCGCTCTCCTGACCGCCCAGCGCATGGCGAACACCATGGTCGAAGAGGCGGAAGAGAAAAAGAAATCCATGCTTGCCGGCGCCGAGGACGAAGCCCGCGCCAAGATCGGCGCGCTGCAGAGTGACGTCGAGCTTGAGCAGCGCCGCCTGAACGCGGCCAAGGCTGCCACGGCAGACTTTTTGCAGAAAACGCGCGAGCTTGCGCAGGCGCAGCTTGCGCTCATCGAGCGCGCGCCCGACCTGACGCCGGAGGAGATCGTCGGCGGTAAGACGGCCGAGCAGAAGGCCGAAACGGACGTGAACGCCATCGAGGAGCGGATCCTCGCGGCTTTCCGCCCCACGGAGGCAGCGCCGGAGGAAGCGGCGCCGGAGGCCGCTCCTGCGGAAGAAAACGCGGTGAAGGCGGAAGAGGCCAAGGCGGAACCGCTCGAGCCGGACGACAGCCCGTTTGTGGAAACGGCCAGCCACGCCATTCGCCTGGACGACCTCAAGTTCGGCCGCAATTACCACGGAGAAGAGTAACAGCAAAGAGGGCGGCTTTCGAAGAAAGCTGCCCTCTTATTTTTTCTTTGGCCGCGCGTTTGCGGCAAAAAGGAGCCGATATGAACAAAAAGCCCATCATCGCCTTTCTTTACGACTTTGATAAGACCCTCTGCACCACCGATATGCAGGACTATACCTTTATCCCCTCGCTCGGCTACACGCCCGGCGAGTTCTGGAGCATCGCGAATTCCTTCGGCTTTGAGAACCGCATGGACGGCCTGCTCGCCTACATGTACACGATGATCGAGGAGTGCCGCAAAAAGGGCATCCGCCTGGACCGCGACTACCTCGTCTCCTGCGGGCATGCGATCGAGCTGTTCCCCGGCGTGCAGGACTGGTTCTCGCGCATCAACGCCTTCGGCGAAACGCTGGGCGTGGAGATCGAGCACTACGTGCTCTCCTCCGGCCTGCGCGAGATCATCGAGGGCAGCGGCGTCAGCCACGAGTTCAAGGAGATCTACGCCTGCGAGTTTTTCTACAACGAAGAGGGCCTTGCTTCGTGGCCGAAGCTCGACGTCAACTTCACGAACAAGACACAGTTCGTCTACCGCATCAATAAGGGCATTCTCGATGTCGCGAAGGACAAGGAGCTCAACGCTTCGATGCCGGACGACTCCAAGCGCATTCCCTTTACGAACATGATCTACATCGGCGACGGCCTTTCCGACGTGCCGTGCATGAAGATGATGCGCGCCTACGGCGGGCAGGCGGTGGCCGTCTATCAGGACAGCAACCGCACGGGCGTGGAGGACTTGCTTGCCAAGGGGCGCGTGGACTTCATCTTCCCCGCCGACTACCGCAGCGGGACGCTTTTTGACGAGACGATGAAAAATATCGTCCGCAAGATGGCTATTGCGGACGCGCTGGCCGAGGAAAATCAGCAGCAGCTCCGCTCGCTCGGACGCGGCGAACTGCCGCAGCAGGTGGGACTGTTCTGATGGTGAAGCTGTGCTGCCCCGTCTGCGCCGGGGCGCTTGAAAGGCGCGCAGGGGCATATCTCTGCCCGAAAAACCACAGTTTCGACATCGCCAAAAGTGGCTATGTCAACCTCCTGCTCAATTCCTCGCAGGGTCACCACGGGGACGATAAGCTGATGGTGCGCGCGCGGCGTGACTTTTTGGACAAGGGCTATTACGACCGCTTCATCGCAGCCGTCGCGGACGCGGCGGCGGAATTCGCACCGGAGGAGGCCGCGGTGCTCGACGCGGGCTGCGGCGAGGGGATCTATTCTCTTGCCGTCCTGCGCGCGATCGAAAAGGCGGGCAAAACGGGAGAACTCATAGGCGTCGATATTTCCAAGACCGCGCTCCAGTACGCGGCAAAACGCTCGCCGGCCTTCACGCTCTGTGTCACCTCCTGCGCGCATCTGCCGGTCGAGGACGGGAGCGTCGACGAGGTGCTCAATATCTTCTCCCCCTTCGTGCCGGAGGAATTTGCGCGCGTGCTGAAGCGCAGCGGCTATCTTCTGCGCGCCTATCCCCTGCGCGAGCATCTGTGGGAGCTCAAAGCGCTCATCTACGACACACCGCGCGACAACCCGCCGACACCGCTCGAGACCGAGGGCTTCACGCTCGTCGAAACGCGAGAGGTGCGCGACATCATTCATCTGCCCTGCACGGAGGATATCCTCGCGCTCTTCCGCATGACGCCGTATTACTACAAAACCGGCGTGAAGGATCAGCAAAAGGCCGAGCAGGCAAAGGAGCTCGATGTGCAGCTCGCGTTTGGATTGGCGATCTATCAAAAAAATTGATATTCCCGCACCCGCGCGGGAGGAAGAAGCGGCGTGCGCCGCGCACAAAAAAGGGGGATTCTCTTTGAAAAGAGAATCCCCCTTTTGATTTATGCCACGCAACGCGCGGCAGTTACAGCCTTTTTCCGTACATGAAGAGGTCGCACTTGAGCATGCCGTTGTAGAGCTTGCGCTTTTTGTCGGCAAATTTGCCGTAGCAGCGCTCAAAATCGGGGTGCGAGGAAAGGACGTAGACCTTCCAGCTGTCGGGCAGCTTGTCCATCGCGCGGCCGAAGGCACGGTAGAGCTCGCCCGCCTCCTTGCGCTCGAGAAGGCGCTCGCCGTAGGGCGGATTCGTCACGATGCGGCCGTACAGCCCGCCCCAGTGGAAGCGCGTTGCGTCGTCGACCTCAAATTTCACAATGTCATCGACCTCGGCAAGCTCCGCGTTGTGCTGCGCGAGGGCAACGGCGTCGGGGTCGATGTCGCCGCCCCAGATCTCGTACTTGCCGTGGAACTCCTTGTCCATCGCCTCGTCGGCTGCGTCGAGCCAGAGCATTTTATCGAGCGACGCCCAGTGCTGCGCGGCAAAGCTGCGGTTGAGCCCCGGCGCGCGGTTGCGCGCGATGAGCGCGGCTTCAATGGCGATGGTGCCGCTGCCGCAGAAGGGATCGCAGAAGGGGTCACGGCCATTGTAGTGCGAGAGCTTGACCATCGCGGCGGCGAGCGTTTCCTTGAGGGGGGCCGCCACGCCCTGCGCGCGGTAGCCGCGCTTGTAGAGTCCCTCACCCGAGGTATCGAGCCCGACGGTGACCTCGTCCTTCATGATGGAAAAGCGCACCTGATAGCGCCGCCCCGTTTCGGGAAATTGCGCGATGCCGTAGGCAGTGCTCAGGCGTTCGACTACCGCCTTTTTGACGATCGACTGGCAGGCGGGCACGGAGTGGAGCGTCGAGTTGATGGAGTAGCCCACGACGGGGAACTCCCCCTCGCGGGGGATCCAGTCCTCCCAGTGCACCGCGCGCACGCCCTGAAAGAGCGATTCAAAATCTGTCGCGCGGAACTTGTGCAGAACCAGAATGACGCGCGCGCCGCAGCGCAGGTTGAGGTTGAGGCGCGCGATGTCGCGCGCCTCGCCGCGGCAGAGAATGCGGCCGTTCTCGACGCGCACATCAGAAAGACCGAGCTTTCTGACCTCGTCGCCGACAAGGCTCTCAAGCCCCAAAAGACAGGGAATGACAAATTCCAGCATAATAACGCTCCCGAAAAAATGATTTGTTCATAGTATAGCCGATGGGAACAAAAAAGGCAATCGCCGCGTCAAAATAAGCATGGTAAAGCGGTGGAGCGTGTGGTACAATAGGAAAAACAGCGCGGAAAGCGCGCTGTCACATGAATGTAACATCAAACTTGCGCGAAATTTTCCGAAAAAATACGGAATGCAACACTAAAGTTGCTGGAAATGGACGCGCAATTCTGTTATCGTATCCTCAGACAGAGAAACGGAGGGAACGCAATGGCATTTGGCGATCGGCTCCAGGAGGTCCGCAAACGCAGCGGGCTGACGCAGGAGGAATTTGCCGAACAGCTGCAAGTCTCGCGCCAGTCGGTCTCGCGGTGGGAATCCGGCAGGAGCTACCCTGAAATGGAAAAGATCATCTTCATCTGCAAGCGCTACGGCGTGACGATGGACGAACTGTTCGAAGAAGAAGTCCCCGCCCCCGGCGAGCCACCGGAGGAAACGCCCCGGCTTTCCGCGCGCACGCTCTCGAGCGAGCTGATGAGCCTGTATGCCAATCTGTCGCCCTACAACAAGAGCATCGGTATCATGCTGCTGACCGTCATCGCCATGATTGGCCCGGCGTATGTCTACTGTATGCGCAGCTTGAAAGGAGGAGCAGATGAAATGATGACCATTATCTGGATCGCCGCCATCATCATCTTCGGCATTGCCGAGGCGGCGACGGCGGGGCTGGTGTCGATCTGGTTCGTGGCGGGCGCGGTGGCCGCGCTGGTCGCAACGGAACTGGGCGCGGCGCTGTGGCTCCAGTTCGCAACATTTCTGGTCGTTTCGATCCTTGCGCTCACCGCAACACGGCCGTTGGCGCGGAAGATGCTCGATAAGACCATCGTCCCCACGAACGCCGACCGCGTGCTGCACCACGAGGCCAAGGTGACCGAAACGGTCGACAATGAGAACGCCACCGGCGCTGTGTACATCGACGGCAAGACCTGGACCGCGCGCAGCGACAGCGGCGAGATCATAGAAAAAGGCAAAATGGCAAAAATCGTGCGCATGGAGGGCGTGAAGCTCTATGTCCGCCCGGCGCGAAATCCCGACGAGAAGTAAAAAACCAACCGACAGAAAGATTTTAGGAGGAAAAGAACGATGCAATGGATCGGCTATATCGGTATTGGCATTTTGGTGCTGCTGGTGCTTCTGGTGCTTGTGACGAACATTCAGATCGTGCAGCAGTCGAGAGCATACGTTGTCGAGCGCCTCGGCGCTTACAGCGCGACGTGGGGCGTGGGCCTGCACTTCAAAATTCCGTTTTTCGAGCGCGTTGTGAAGAAGGTCAGCCTCAAAGAGCAGGTGGCCGACTTCGATCCCCAGCCCGTGATCACGAAGGATAACGTCACCATGCAGATCGACACGGTCATCTACTTCCAGATCACCGACCCCAAGCTCTACACCTATGGTGTCGAGCACCCGATGAACGCCATCGAGAACCTGACGGCGACAACGCTGCGTAACATCATCGGCGAGATGGAGCTTGACCAGTCGCTCACGAGCCGCGACGTCATCAACGCCAAGATGCGCTCCATCCTCGATGAGGCCACCGACCCGTGGGGCATCAAAGTCAACCGTGTGGAGCTCAAGAACATCCTGCCGCCGCGTGAGATCCAGAACGCGATGGAAAAGCAGATGAAGGCCGAGCGCGAACGCCGCGAGTCCATCTTGCAGGCCGAGGGCCAGAAGCAGTCCCAGATCCTCGTGGCAGAGGGCGAAAAGCAGTCCACGATCCTGCGCGCGGACGCGGAAAAGCAGGCGGCCATTCTCAAGGCAGAGGCCGAGCGTCAGGCCGCGATCCTCAAGGCCGAGGGTGAAGCGCAGGCGATCCTGAACGTGCAGCAGGCGCTCGCGGACTCCATCAAGATGCTCAACGAGGCCAACCCCAACGATCAGGTCGTCAAGATCAAGGCGCTCGAATCCTTCGAGAAGGCCGCCGACGGTCAGGCGACGAAGATCATCGTCCCGAGCGAGATCCAGAGCCTTGCGGGCCTTGCCGCAAGCTTCAAGGGCCTGCTGGAGGACGAGAAAAAGTGACTCAAAAAAAGAAGAGGTTCCCGCCGGGAACCTCTTCTTTTTTTCACATGTTTCTATCAGCACTCGGCGTCCGTGCGGGTGCGCCAGGAGATCTCCTGCTCAAGCTCATAGCGCAGCTTCTTGTTCTCTTCCACAAGCTCGTCGTAATGCTCGCCCTGCACGTAGTACTTGACGAACGTAAAGGTTGCCTCGTCAAGCTCCTCCTCCGTGTAGGACGGCAGCAGCGAGCCGTTCTTGCGCTGAAGGCCGGAGATGTTCACGACCACAAGGCGGCGGTGCTGCTCGGAGAGCTGGAAGAGCCGCAGCTTTTCGGGGATCTCAAGCCCTAAGTCATAGGTGTTGTTCACTCGCTCCATGATGTTGCGGTACTCGGGCTTGGCAGAAACGATGACGCCGTGCTGCGCAAAGAGTTTCTTCAGATAGTCCACAGAAACGTCCTCACGGGTGATGGTGCCCTTGCCGAGGCCGGTGAGCATGGTGTTGGAAAGGTTCAGGCTGACGTAAACTTCTTCGCCGGTCTTGGGATAGCTCATGATTTGCCTCCATTTTGCGGTCTGCGCCGCGCAGCTGCGCGGCAAATGTTGGTACTGACAGTTGCATGGTAGCACGGTGGAGGGGAAAATACAAGCGTCAGGTTGTATGAACCGCGGCAGCAAATTTTGTCGGAATCGCCGCGGCGGGATTTTTCTTGACAAGGTACGGCGCAAATGATATGCTCTTGGCATCTCAATAACGGGTGCGTACCTACCGGCAGCCAGGCGGAAGTCTGGCTGCCGTTTTTGCATCTGTTGTTTTTTCTGTGGGAGGAAATCTACCATGTCTTACATCTGGCCGCTCATTCTCATGATCGTGTCGAACACGGTCTACCACGTCTGCGCAAAGTCCCTGCCTACAAAGCTCGACCCGCTGGCGTCGCTGACGGTGTCCTATTTCTTTGCTGCGATCAGCTCGGGCATCCTGTACTTTGTCGTCAACCGCGGCAGCGCCGACCTTCTGCGCGAGTACAGCGGCATGAACTGGGTGCCGTTCCTCCTGGGGCTTGTCCTCGTCGGAATGGAGGCGGGCAACATCTATGCCTACCGCGCCGGCTGGTCAGTGAGCACGCTTCAGGTCACGTCGGCTGCGGGCATTGCGGCGCTCCTTGTGTTTGTGGGCTATCTCGCCTACCACGAGGCCATCACCCCCAGCAAGCTCATCGGCCTTGCCTGCTGCGTCGTGGGGCTTTATTTCCTCAACAAATGAGTTGTGCCGCGCCCGCGCGCGTGGTATGATGAGGAAAACGCTGAAAGAAAAAGGAACGTTGAGTTATGAAAGCTGCACGCGAATATCCGATCGTCACCGTTACCGCCAAGGGCACGCGCTGGCTCGAGCGCGGCCACCCCTGGGTCTATGACTCCGACGTTGCCCGCGAGCCGGAAGAGAGCGAGTGCGAAAACGGCGCGCTTGTGGACGTGGTGTCGGAAAAGGGAAAGTATCTCGGTACGGGCTTTTTGAGCAGGCTCAGCCGCCTGCGCGTGCGCATCGTCTCGCGCAACGCGAACGACCGCTTTGATGAAAACTTCTGGCGGCGGCGCGTGCGCTACGCCTGGGACTACCGCAAGGCGGTGATGGACGGACAGACCGGTTGCTGCCGACTCATCTTCGGCGAGGCGGACGCGTTCCCCGGCCTCACGGTCGACCGCTTTGAAAACCTGCTCGTCACGCAGACGCTCTCGCTCGGCATGGAGAAGATCAAGGATATGCTCTTCCCGCTCATCGTCGAGGTTCTGGAGGAGGACGGCGAGAAGATCGACGGCCTTTTCGAGCGCAACGATGTTGTTCTTCGCGAAAAGGAGGGCTTATCGCAGAACAAGGGCTGGTTTGCCCTTCCCGGGAAGGAAACACCCGCAAGCCCCATCACCGAGATCTGCGAAAACGGCGTTTTCTACCGCGTGGACGTCGAAAACGGGCAGAAGACGGGCTTTTTCCTCGACCAGAAGTTCAACCGCCTCGCCGTGGCGCGCCTTGCGCGCGGCAAGCGCGTGCTTGATTGCTTCACGCACACGGGCTCGTTCGCGCTCAACGCCGCAAAGGGCGGCGCGGAGCACGTGACGGCGGTGGACGTATCCGAGAGCGCGGTCGAAATGGCGCGCGCGAATGCGCAGCGCAACGGCCTTACGGACAAGATGGATTTCCTTGCAGCCGACGTTTTTGACCTCCTGCCGCAGCTTGAAGCCGCACACGAAAAGCCCTATGACTTCATCATCCTCGACCCGCCGGCCTTCACCAAGTCGCGCCGCACGGCGAACAATGCCGAAAAGGGATACAAGGAAATTAACCTCCGCGCGATGCGCCTTCTGCCGCGCGGCGGCTATCTTGCCACTGCCTCGTGCAGCCACTTCATGCCCACCGAGCGCTTTGAGCGCATGCTGCGCTCCGCCGCCGCGGACGCGGGCGTGGAGCTGCGGCAGATCGAGGTGCGCACACAGGCAAGCGACCACCCGATCCTCTGGAATGTGCCGGAAACGGATTATCTCAAGTTCTATTTATTCCAGGTCGTATAAAAGGATACAAAAAATCCCTGCTGTAACAGCAGGGATTTTTTTACGTTACTTGCTTTCCTCGCCGGAGGGGGCGTCCTTCGTTTCACCCTTCGGTTCGTCCGCGGGTGCTTCGGGTTCAGCCGGGGGTTCCTCCTCAGCCGAAGTTTCCTCGCCCTTGTCCTGCGGCATCTCGATCTTTTCACTCGTCATCGAAATGTGCCTGGCGGGTGCTTCGATCACGCTCGGCTGGGAGGGGCGGAAGCCCTCGCTCTCTGCGCTCGCGTGGGTGGAAGCGTAGGCCTCTTCCACGGTCGAAGGATCGCGGCCCTCGAGGATGGCGACCATCTCGCCGCCGGTGATCGTTTCCTTCTCAAGGAGATAGGCGACGACCTTATCCATATCCTCGCGGTTGTCGCGGATGACCTGCACCGCTGCCGCGTAGCACTTGTCGAGGATACCCTTGACCTCGCGGTCCATGATGGCGGCGGTATCCTGCGCGCAGTCGAGGCCGTAGCCGCCGTCAAGGTACTGGCTGCGCACAGACCCGAGCGCGACCATGCCGATCTCATCGCTCATGCCGTACATCGCGACCATGTTGCGCGCGATGCCAGTGGCCTCCTGAATATCCTGCGAGGCGCCGTTGGTCATCGTGTTCATTACGACCTCCTCGGCGGCACGGCCGCCCATGGAGACGGCAATTTTCGCCATCAGCTCATCGCGCGTGCGCAGGTTCGTCTTGTCCTCCTCGGGCATGAGCAGCGTGTAGCCAAGGCTTCCCTCGGTGTGCGGCACAATGGTGATCTTCTGCACGGGCTCGGCGTTTTTCTGCTTGTAGGCGACCATCGCGTGGCCGACCTCGTGATAGGCGACGAGCTTCTTTTCAAACTCGGTGAGGACGCTGTTCTTCTTCTCGCTGCCCGCGATGACGAACTCGAACGCCGCGAGCATATCCTCCTGCGTGACGAGCTTGCGCCCCTTGCGCACGGCGCGCAGCGCCGCCTCGTTGGCAAGGTTTGCAAGGTCTGCGCCCACGCAGCCCGCGGTCGCGAGCGCGACCTTCTTGAGGTCAACGTCCTCGGCGAGCTTGATGCCGCGCGTGTGGACCTGAAGGGTCGCAAGGCGGCCGGCAAGGTTCGGGCGGTCTACCGTGATGCGGCGGTCGAAGCGGCCGGGACGCAGCAGCGCCTTGTCGAGCACCTCCGGGCGGTTCGTCGCGGCGAGGACGATGACGCCCTTGCTGGGGTCGAAGCCGTCCATCTCGGCGAGCAGCTGGTTGAGCGTCTGCTCGCGCTCGTCGTTGCCGCCGCCGTAGCGGCTGCCGTCGCGGGATTTGCCGATGGTGTCGATCTCGTCGATGAAGATGATGCAGGGGGCGACCTTCGAAGCTTCGGCGAAGAGGTCGCGCACGCGGCTCGCACCCACGCCCACGAACATTTCAACAAAGTCGGAGCCGGAGATGGAGAAGAACGGCACCTTCGCCTCGCCCGCCACAGCCTTGGCAAGCAGCGTCTTGCCCGTACCGGGAGAGCCGACAAGCAGCGCGCCCTTGGGGATCTTTGCGCCGATGGCGGTGTACTTTTCAGGGTTGTGCAGAAAGTCGATGATCTCGACGAGCGATTCCTTCGCCTCGTCCTGACCGGCGACGTCCGCGAACGTCACGCCTGTGGACTTTTCCATGTAGACCTTGGCGTTGGCCTTGCCGACGTTGCCGATGCCGCCGATCCCGCCCATGCCGCCGGACTTTTTCGCCAAGATGTTCATCAGCAGCATGAACGCGCCGACCATCAGCACCGTGGGCAGGATATAGGTCACCATAAAGGCGAGCACCGGCGAGATGGGCGCCTGATAGGGCTTGGTGTAGGTCACGCCCTCTTCATCGCAGAGCGAGAGCAGGCTTTCCGACATCGCAGGAATGATGGTGGTGAAGAGCGTGTAGTCCTGATCGTAGCTCTTGCCGTCATCGTCGGTGTAGACAAAGCCGTCCACCGGTGTGATGGTGTACACGTCGTCGCCAATCTCGATGGACTTGACCTTGCCCGACTCCACCAGGTCGACAAGCTCGCTGTGGGCGATCTCGCAGGAGCTTTCCGCGGCTCTGGCCTGTTCGAGCATGACGGAGACATAGTTGACGCCGATCGTCAGCAGCAATGCCCACAGGACGATCGACCACATCCCTCCGCCGCGCCGGCGGTTCTTGTCGCCGCGGTTGCGGTTGTTTCTGTTGTTCTGATCCATGATGTTCCTCCCGTCAGGGGATCAAAAATGTGATATGCGCACATTCTTTACGTAATGTGCATCACTATACCATAGAAAAAAGAAAGGCACAAGTTTTCAGCGGTGAATTTTCAATGAACTTTTGCTTTGCGCCCTCTTTATCTTGCCCTTGTTCTGTGCTATAGTTGCAATGGAGTATTCTATCAAAATCTGTCGCACAAAATTTATGACAAGGAGAAATTCTTTTATGGATAAGGAACGCAGGGAAAAGACCGTCCGAGCGCAGGACGCGGAGGCGGACGGCATCATCGAGGGCCGCAACGCCGTGATCGAGGCGCTGCGCGCGGGCGCGACCATCGACAAAATTTTCATTCAGAAGGGCGAGACCGACAAAACGCTCGGCCACATCGCCTCCACCGCCCGCGCCGCCGGTGTGGTGGTCGTGGACGCGGACAAGCGCAAGCTCGACTTTATGAGCCGCACGCACGCCCATCAGGGCGTCATCGCGCTCACGAGCGTGCGCGAATACGTCAGCGTGGAGGACATTTTGAACATCGCGCGCGAAAAGGGCGAAAAGCCCCTGATCGTCGTCTGCGACGAGATCTCCGACCCGCACAACTTAGGCGCGATCATTCGCACGGCGGAGTGCGCGGGCGCGCACGGCGTCGTGATCCCCAAGCGCCGCAGCGCAGGCCTTACGAGCGTCGTCGCCAAGACGAGCGCGGGCGCGGTGAGCTATGTGCCCGTTGCGCGCGTGCCGAACATTCCCGCGCTTTTGGAGCAGCTGCAAAAAGAGGGCGTGTGGGTCTTCGGCACGGCGGCCGAGGGCGCGTGCGACCTCTATTCCGCCGACCTCAAGGGCCCCGCTGCCATCGTCATCGGCAGCGAGGGCGACGGTATGACGAGACTCGTGCGCGAAAAGTGCGATTTCCTCGTCAGCATTCCGATGAAGGGCAGTATTTCCTCGCTCAACGCCTCCGCGGCGGCGGCCATCCTCCTTTACGAGGCGGTGCGCCAGCGCCTGGGGCAGTAAACACAGCAAAGAAGGAACGATATGGATCCGAAAGACCTTGAATTTGAAGAGACCTTGGCCGACTCGGAGCTGCTGCTGAAAAATACCGCCCGCAGCATGGACGAGGACGCGGAGTTCTCGCTCGAGAGTATTCTGGCTGAGTACGGCAGCGGCACGCCTGCGCCGGAAGAGGCGGAAGCGCCCGAGCCGCAGCCGGTGAAGAAAGCGCCGGCGGCAGAAGCCGCCCCGCCGCAAAAAAAGGCGGAGGCGGCGGAGCGTCATGCGGACAGCGCCGTCCGCAGCGCCGTGATCCCCTTCCCCGGAATGAAAACGGCGGAAGCGCCCGCGCCGGAAGATCCCGCGCCGCAGGACGGGGGAGAAGCGCAGGACGACGCGCCCAAGGCCATGAGCTTGCAGGATATTCTCGCCCAGACGGTGCAGGAGGCGCTCGCCGAGCGCGAGGATACGATCATCGAAGAAGAACCGCCGCGCCGGGGGCTCTTCTCCCGCCGCAAGATGCGCGATACCGAGCAGCTCTATGACGACGCGGAGGAGGAAGAAGAGGAAGAGGACGCGTTTGACGAAGCTGAGTTGGATCTTCCCGAACCGCCGCTTCAGGAAACGCTTGCGGATTACCGCGCGCAGCTCTCAGGCGCGGTGAAGGCGCGGCGCGGCGCGGGCATTTTCACGCTTGCGCTGTGCGTGATGGCGCTGCTGGAGCATTTTTCCCTCCTGCCCGCGGCCTATGTCGAAGATCCGATGATCCGCGCGCTGCCGCTGCTGGCGGCGGAGGCGATCGTCTGTGCCATCGGCTGGCGCATCTTCGCGCGCGCGATCCGCTCGCTCAGGCAGGGCAAGACCACCTCCGGTTTTTTGACGATGCTGCTCTGCCTTGTCACGCTGACCGACACGGCGCTCTACGCCTTCCTGCCCGCGCGCGCGGCACTGTCGCTGCCGCTGCCGGCGGTGGGCGCGCTTTCCGTTTACTGCGCGCTGCTCGGCGAGAGCATGCGCCTGCACGGCATGTACGATACCTTCCGCATCGCGGCCATCGGCAACGCGCCCTATATCGTCACTGTGACGGCGGGGGGCGCTGCCAAGCGCGTGGGACAGGTAGACGGATTTTCCAATTCCGCCCGCGCGAATGATCCCTACGCCCGCTGGCAGAACGTGCTGCTGCCCGTCTTTCTGACGGCGGCGGTCGTGTTCGGCGTGCTTTCAACGCTGGAGGCAAAGCAGAACCTGCTGCTTGCGTGGAACCTCTCGGTGCTGCTTGCAAGCGCGAATCTGCTGGCCTTTCCGATGGTCTGCGCGCTGCCCCTGAAGCGCATCGCCGCGCGATTGGCCAAGAGCGGCAGCGCCGTGGCGGGCTTTTTCGGCGCGGACGCCATTCGCCGCAGCAACTGTGTCATTCTGACCGACGGTGACATTTTCCCGCCGGGAACGGTTACGCTCGGCGGACTCAAGACCTTCGGCGAGGAAAGCGGCAAGGTCATCTCCTACGCCGCCACAATGGCGCATGCGTCCGAGAGCGGGCTGAGCCGCCTGTTCAACAATCTGCTCGCCAGCGACGGCGGCTTCCGCGAAACGGTCGAGGACGTCGACTTTTATGAAGAGGGCGGCGTCGGCGGGCGCATCCACGGCGAAACGGTGCTTTTCGGCACGGCGAGCTTTATGCGCAAGCGCGGCGTGAACCTGCCGCGCAATTTGGGGCTCAAGACGGGCATGTACCTCTCTGTGGACGGTACGCTCGTTGCGGTCTTTGCCGTAAAGTATATGCCTGCGGAGAATGTCGACTGGGCGCTCCACGCCCTGCACCACAGCCGCATCACGCCGGTGCTCGCCGTGCGCGACGGCAACATCACCCCCGCGCTCTTGAAGCGCAAGTTCGGCACCGATGCGCGCGCGGTCTACCCCAAGCTCGGGACACGCCTCGCCCTTTCCGAGCGCGGCGGCGGACGGCCGTACGCCCTTTTGATGCGCGAGGGGCTCATGCCCTATGCCGAAGTCGTGCTCGGCAGCAAGCGCCTCTGTCTGTCCGCCAGAAGAGGAACGGTGCTTGCATTTTTAGCCGCTACGGCGTCTACGCTTCTCGCATTTTATTTAACTTTTGTCGGTGCATACAGCGTGCTCACGCCGCTTTCTCTGCTCGTTTACCTACTTTTATGGTCTCTCAGCGTGCTCGTTGACGGCATGCTCAGCGACCGTTATTGACACTTCGAACGAAGAAAACGGAAATCAACGGAAAAATATGGTTGAAATGGCGAGAAAAACATGATATAGTTTTTTCATTGAGTATTATCCCGCCCGGTGGCGGACACCATGACGGGATTTACGACTTTCGGAAGGAGACTAACCCATTATGAGTGCAAAAGACATTCGCAATATCGTGCTGCTTGGCCACAGCGGCAGCGGCAAGACCACCCTCGCTGAAAGAATGCTGTTTCTGACCGGCGGCACGGACCGTCTGGGTAAGATTGCCGACGGCAACACCGTTTGCGACTATGATCCCGAAGAGATCCGCCGCCAGATCTCCATTTCTCTGGCAGTGGCTCCCGTGGAATATGACAGCTGCAAGATCAACGTGCTCGACGTGCCCGGCGGTTTCGACTTTGCCGGCGAGGCTGCGGAGGCCGTTCAGGCTGCCGACGCCGCCGTCATCGTCTGCTCGGCCAAGGCCGGCATCAGCGTCGGCGCGGAGAAGGCGTGGAAATATTGCGAAAAGAATGCTCTCCCCCGTCTGATCTACATCTCCAAGATCGATGAGGAGAACTCCGACTATAACGCCGCGTTCGCCGCGCTGCGCGAGCGCTTCGGCAAGAACATTGCCCCCGTCGTCGCCCCCATCTGGGACGAGAACAAGAAGGTCATCGGCATCATCGACGTGCTGCATAAGCGCGCGTTCGAGTTCAACTCCACCGGCGGCCGCGTCGAGATCGAAGTGCCCGAGAACAAGCTTCCCGTGCTCGATGAGCTCTACGACGCGCTCAAGGAGTCCGTCGCCGAGACGAGCGAGGAGTTCATGGAGAAGTTCTTCGCCGGCGAGGATTTCACCTATGCCGAGATGATCCAGGGCCTGCGCCAGGGCGTGAAGGATCTCTCCCTCTTCCCCGTCGTGTGCGGCTCCGCCCTTCAGGGTATGGGCACCCGTATTCTGATGGATACCATCGTCGAGCTTCTTCCCAAGCCGCAGGACGCCCGCGCCCTCATGGCTGAGAATGAGGACGGCGAGTCCTCCGAGTTCGTCGTCGCGCCCGGCGCACTGCCGACCGCGTTCGTTTTCAAGACCATTTCCGACCAGTACGGCAAGTATTCCTACGTCAAGGTGCTCTCCGGCTCCATCAAGCCCGATATGCCTATGGTCAACGCCCGCACGGGCGAGACCGAGAAGCTCGGCCGCCTGTACATTGCCAAGGGCAAGAAGTACACCGAGGTCAAGGAGCTCACCTGCGGCGATATCGGCGCCATCGCCAAGATGGACAAGGTCAAGACCGGCGACACGCTCTGCGAGCCGCGTAAGGTGGTCAAGATCGCGCCCATTCCCTTCGATGAGCCGTGCTACAGCGTGGCCATCGCGCCCAAGACCCGCGGCCAGGAAGACAAGATGGCGCAGGGTCTCAACCGCCTGAACGAGGAAGATCCTTCCTTCCGCGTCATCAACAACGCCGAAACGCACCAGATGGTCGTCTGCGGCGCGGGCGATATTCAGATCGACGTGCTGGTGAGCAAGCTCAAGAGCCGCTTCGGCGTTGAGGTCGTGCTCGACACGCCGCGCGTCCCCTACCGCGAGAAGATCCGCAAGACCGTGCAGAAGCAGGGTCGTCATAAGAAGCAGACCGGCGGCAGCGGCCAGTTCGGTGATGTTTGGATCCGCTTCGAGCCCAACGAGGAGAGCGAAGAAATGGTCTTTGCCGAAGAAGTGTTCGGCGGCAGCGTGCCCAAGAACTTCTTCCCCGCCGTTGAAAAGGGCCTGCGCGAAGCC
>ENA-UOJD01001577-UOJD01001577.1-human-gut-metagenome-genome-assembly--contig:-P48-NODE-1577-length-22447-cov-10.177697_pt1 | contig 22447 bp, 21 predicted proteins | sample MGYA00242342_ERZ723889 | MGnify/ENA metagenome assembly ERZ723889
GCTCAAGACGACTTATTTTAAAGCACTTTTCAAATGTTAATCACACAAACAAACTCAAATTTTTGTGTCAAAAATCTCCTTCCACAATAAATTTTCTCACATTTCTATTGATATCTAATACTTTTTTAAATATAATTCAAAAAAGGAGGTTTCAACATATGATAAAAAAATTTTTAGAAGAAAATAGAGATAATATTTTAAGCACAATATGTGAATTAATAAAAATTCCAAGTATATCTTTAGAATCAGAAGCATTACCTGGTATGCCGTTTGGCAAGAACTGTGCTGATGCATTAAATTATGTCTTAAATCTAGCAAATTCTTTAGGATTTAAAACAAAAAATATAGATGGATATTGCGGATATATCGAATTTGGCGAAGGAGATGAACTCCTTGGTATTATAGGACATTTGGATGTTGTCCCTGCTGGCGACAGTTGGACAAAGTGTGCCCCTTTTGAGCCAATTATAGAAAATAATAAATTATATGGAAGAGGAGCTATTGATGATAAAGGTCCTGTTATTGCATCTCTTTATGCTATGAAATATGTTATGGATACAATGAATGTTAACAAGAGAGTTCGTTTAATATTAGGTTTAAATGAAGAAGTATCTTGGAAATGTATTGAATATTATAAATCTCATGAAGAACTACCTACTCTAGGATTTAGTCCTGATGCTGATTTTCCTTGCATTTATGCAGAAAAAGGATTTTTAAATGCATTTTTGACGTCTAATTACATTTCAGATGACAATATAAAAATTAGAGATATTATATGTGATAATGCTATAAATATTGTTCCAAAGTATGCAGAATCAACTTTAGAAATCTCCAATATTCCATTAGATCAAATAATATCTGAATTAAATAGTTTAATAGTCGAACTTAATTTTCATATTGATATAAAAAAGATAGATAATACTCAAATAAAATTAATTTCAAATGGTGTTGCAGCACATAGTGCATATCCAGATTTAGGAGTAAACGCTTTATCTAGATTATTAATCATATTAAATAAATTATTTTGCTTGCATAATATTAATCAACCATTATTACAATTCTTAGATTCAAAAATAAGTACTGAATTAAATGGAAAACTACTAAACATCAATTGTATGGACGAATCTGGTGAGTTAACCTTAAATGTAGGCAATATAAAATTCGAAAATAATGTTATTATGCTCGGTTTAAATATTAGAATACCTGTTACAATTTATCCAGCTATTATAAAACAAAAAATAAACGACTCTGTATTGGAATATACCAATATTTCTATAAAATTTGAAGATGAAAAGGCTGCATTATTTGTTCCAAAAACAGATTATTTAGTTACTACTCTATGTAGTGTATTTAATGAAGTAACTGGTCTTAATAAAGAGCCAATTACTTGTCCAGGTGCAACATATGCTAGAGCTTTTAGAAATGTTGTATCTTTTGGATGCAATATGCCTGGTAAAATGGATATGTGTCATCAAGCTGATGAGTATATCGATATTAATGATTTATTTACTAGTATAGAGATTTTTATTAAAGCAATTAGAAAATTAACAGAATAGGCAATTTTTTCACTCAAAAAGCTCAAATCAAATATGAAATGAACTCAAATTATTAAACTTTTGCTTAACAATTTGAGTTCATTTCATATTTACATAGCTTGTTTGCACATTCTTAACGTTTCCAATGTGCAATACACTAATTATACAAATAATTTTGCGGATCTACTTGCGTTCCATTTATTCTTATTTCAAAATGTAAGTGATTACCTGTTGAATTACCTGTTGAACCAACTGCAGCTATTGTATCACCTGCTTTTACTGTTTGTCCTACTTTTACATATAATTTACTACAATGTCCATAGTATGATTCAACACCATTTCCGTGAGAAATTTTTACTAGATTTCCATATCCTCCGCTATTATATTGAGCATATGTTACCACACCATCTGCAGCTGCTTTAATTGGTGTTCCATTGCTTGCTGCAATGTCTAATCCTTTATGAGTATGGTTTCTTATACTTTCATTTGCACCATATCTTGAAGAAATTCTACCAGTTACCGGAGCTATTGAAAAACAAACTCCATTTACATAGCTTCCGCTAGCAGCTTTTTCTTTAGCTTTAGCTTTTTCTGCTTCTGCTTTACTTTTTTCTTCATTATCTAGATTTCTACTTAATTTTGTAGTAGTCGCATATTTCATATCTTTATATTCGAAAATATTATCTGTATATACTTCTCTTACTCCGAATTCTGATTCTGAATCTTGTCCATATTTTTCTGTCAATTCACTTACTTTTTCTTTTGCTTCTTCTAGTGTATCAACATAAGCTTTATCTTCACCTGCTAATGTTATTGCATATAATTTATATGTTACATCAGCTTTTAATTTTAAGATACTTATTATTGATTCTTCATCTGTTTGCTTATTTTTGTTTACAATAGCTAATGAGTATTTTGGTATCTCATTTAAAACTATTACTTCTATATTTTCATTATCTTGATTTAATACTTTATTAGTTATCATACAAGTAAATTCATCTTTATCTGTTACATATCCTACTACATCTCCGTTTAATGTTACTTTGTAGGCAATTTTACAATTACTTCTTATTAAAATTATTGCTAATATTATCATTATAGCTATAGATATTATTGCAGTTAATTTTCTTTTATCGTTTGTACAGTTTTTTAATCTATTGCTTAAAATAAATTTTCACACTCCCTTTTTCAATGCGACTAATTAATATTATACCATATATTTTTAACAATTTCAAATTAAAGTATACATTTTTGGCAAAAAAACTTCAATTTTATTGAAAAATTCCATAATTTTTGGTGTTTTTTTGTATTTTTTTGTCATTTTTGCTCTTTTTTCATAAATTTTTGTATTTTTTATTAGTTATTAAAATAATCTATTATTCCACTATATATTCCCCATGCTAGTCTATTTTGATACGAATCATCCAACAAATTCTTTTCTTCTTCTGGATTTGATAAAAATCCACACTCTACAATAGTGATTGGTATTTCAACTTTTTTCATTATGTATACTGTATCTAGTTTCATTGCAACTCTATTGTTTTCTTTTTGGATAGATTCATTTAAACTACTTTGAATACATTTAGCAAGTTTTATACTGTTTTCATCACCAGATTTATAAAATGTTTGCCAACCTGAATATTGTTGCTGTGGAATTTTATTTAAATGAATTGATACAAATAAATCTGCTGAACTTTCATTTCCTATTTTTACTCTATTATGCAAGTCTGATATTTTTTTCTGTTTTAATGTTTTGCTATCTATATCATATATTGCATTATCATCTGACCTTGTAAGTATTACAGTTGCTCCACTTTGCTCTAATAAATTTTGTAGTTTTAATGCTATATTTAAGTTTGTTTTTGCTTCGCTAATTCCATTACTACTTTCTGCCCCGTTCATCTGGTACTCCGTGCCCTGCATCTATTACTATAACTTTATTTGTAACTGGTAATGTAACAGTTGATACAGTATCATCATTAGTAATTCCTGTATTTTGAACCAAACATACAGTTAAACAAATAGTTATTATTGTTAATAAATTTATTATTCTCTTTTTACTCAATATTATCATAAAAAACACCCCATAAATATTTATGTGGTGTTTTTTATTTTTATGATTTAAATTATATCTTATAATATTAAAATTTTATTGTTTCTTTTTTCTTATAATAAGCTTATCACATGCACCTAGCATTGCTGGTAATAAAATTAATATTAATAATGCTGAGCATAAAGTTCCCTGTGATATTGTTTTACATATTTTTGCTGCAATTGCAGATGCAAAATTTCCTACTATTAAAGTTACAATAATTAATATTGAAGCTGATGTTAATATTGTATGAATAGATTTATTATAAGAATTTATAATTGATTCTTTTATATCCATTACCCTTCTATGCTCTAAGTAGTAAGATGTATATAAAATTGCATAGTCTATTGTAGCTCCCATTAATATGCTTTGAACAATTAAAATTGATATAAAATATACTCCTTCTCCAGAAAATGATAAAATTCCCATTGTCATATATACTGCACATTGAATTAGTATTACTAATATCATTGGTATTATAAGTGATTTAAATGTTATAGCAACTACAACAAAAATTGCTATCATTGTTAAAATTGTAATAAAATCTAATTCTGATTGGAAAGTTTTACTCATTTCGTAAGCCATTGGTGAATCTCCAATTACATAAAATTCATCAACATCTGCTCCTAAATTATCTTTAAGTTCTTGAATAAAATTAAATGTTTCATCAGATTCAGAATTAAAACTTGTATTAATTACAATTCTTGAATAACCATCACCTATTAATAACTCCTTAGCATCATTTACAGTTGTTTTTGATTCTGTAATACTTTGCCTCATATCATCTTTTATAAAATCATCAAATCTGCTATCTGTTAAAATATTTTCATTTAAGTAATTTACAAACTCTTCTACTGTTAATGTCCAGGTATCATTATATTCTGTAGTACTTCCATAATACACGTATAATAAATCTATAGTATTTTTGTCAAGATTTTGAGTAAATTCACTTAATATAGCAAATATTTCCTCCTTAGTATATTTTATATTATTTAATGTTGCATTCATAACTCCATTTATAGTAGTTAATTTTGATTTTGAATCTTCATCAAAATTACTTGAATAATCACTATTTGTTATAACATCATTTAATATAAATTCTACAAATTCTTTTAATGATATTAATTGATTTGGATTAACATATTTTGAATAATATAATCCATAAAGTAAATTTAAATCATCTACATTTATTCCTAATAAATTTCCAAGTTCATTACTTGTATATTTTTTATTATTTAAAGCTCCTTCCATTGCAGATTGCACTAATGTTAATTCACTTATTGTGCTTGAATTTAAATTACTTGATAATACATCTGTGTTTTTATTTTTTAATACAAAATTTACAAATTCTTGTGGTGTTAATTTTGTAGTATTTTTATTTGATACATATAATGTATAAATATTTTTTGTTGTGTTTGAATCTATTCCAATAAACTCTGCAATTTGTTTATATGTATATGTTTTTTTATTTATACTACTTTCCATTATATTTGACAATAATGTTAACTGATTTATTATACTTTCATCCATACTGTTTTTAATATTTTCGTTATTTGAATTTTGTAAAATAAATTTTACAAAATTATTAGGTGTCATTTTCCAATTACTTGTATTTCCATTACAAAAATCTATTAGGGCATATATTTCATACATTTTACTTTTTTCTATTCCTAATAAATTTGATATTTCTGAACTTGTATATTTTGTTTTATTACTTGATGTACTGTCATCAATTACATTTTTTAATATAGTTAAATTTTTTACTGTTGCTTGATCCATATTATCAGAGAAATTTTCTAAAACAAAATTTATAAATTCTTGTGGTGTCATTAAATAGTCATCTGGTAAACTGGCTCCTGCGTATACGGTATCAACTAATCCATTGCTAATATTATTAAAAATAGCTGATAAATTAGTTTTATCCATTTTAGTTGTATTAATATTATTTTGATTTTGAGCAAATACAGATAACTTTTGTAAGCTAGATAAATCAACATTATCTAAATATGATGTATTTTCTTTTATATAAACAACATTGTTTATAAGCTCTGATATACTAAGTTTTGTAGTACTTTCTGTATTTTTATAGTTTAAAAGTAATAATTGTTTTACTAAATTTTCGTCTATTCCTAATAAATTTGCAAGCTCTGCTGAGTTCATATTTTTTGTAATTGTATTTGCATTACTAAATGTTGCCAAAATATTAATATTTTTTAATGTTGCATCATCAAAAAGATTTGCATAATTTTTATTAGTTGCAACATCTGTTAATACAAAATTTGCAAATTGTGAAATGCTCATTTTAGTATCTAATTCATTAACACTTACATAATACATATATAAATCTTTCATTACATTTTCATCTATTCCAAACAAGTTTGCCATTTCTTTGCTCGTCATTTTCTTTTTAATTGTATTAGTATTTGTAAAATTTGCTAATTTGTTTAAATCATTTTTTGTATTTTCATCAATATTTTTTGAGTATTTTTCATTTGTAAAAACATCTTTATTCATAAATTTTATAAAATCATTTAAACTTATTTTTATATTATTGTTGTTTTTAGAATTATAATAAATTAAAATATCATTTACATCAGATTCGTTTATTTCTAAAATACTTGCAATTTCGCTAGCAGTTCTTTTTTGATTTATAGAATCTGAACTTGTGAAATTTTTAAGTCTTTCTATATTTGCCTTTGTTTCGTCATCTATTTTTTCACTCATCTCTTTATTATTGTATACATCGTTTTGTACAAATGTAACAAATTCATTGAATGTCATTCTATTATTTTCATCTTGATTGTAGTAATTGTAATATAAAATTTTTAATAGATATTCATCAACTTTTACATCTGAGCCTAAGTCATTTAATTTTACATTTAATTTATTATAAGTTAACTCTTCATTTATTGTATTTCCATATCCTAAAACTTCATCTACCTTATCTTTATTTTCTATTTCAGATAAATGTTTTGCTACTTTTTCTTCATCTTCATTTTTATATATAATAGCTATTTGATTATCTTCACCAAATACCTCAGATATCTTATTTGATTCAGAATCAGTATATAAAATACCTAAGTTTCCTTTTGACAAATAACTAAATATAAATGCTCCTACAAATAAAAATAATGCTACATGTCTAAGTTTATAACTTATTTTTCCTAGTTTATTTAATTTAATATTTGGGCTTTTCTTTTTTGTTTTTGTAATTAATTTATCAAACATTAGTATAAGTGCTGGAAGTACAAAGAATATGCTTATTAAACTAAATAATACACCTTTTGCTAAAACAAAACCTAAATCACGACCTATGGTAAAGCTCATAAATACCAATGCAATAAGCCCCACTATAGTAGTTACTGAACTACTTGATATAGATTTGAATGCATTATATAATGCATTTTTCATTGCTTTTACTTTATCTGTTTCTTTTTCCTTTTCTTGTTGATATCTGTTCATTAGCATTATTGAATAGTCCATTGATAATGCCATTTGTAATATTGCAGATATTGAACTTGTAATATTTGATACACTATCAAATATTATGTTTGTTCCATTATTTAGTAATACTGCTATTAGTATTGATGCTAAAAATAAAAATGGCTCCACATATGATTCACACATTATTATTAAAATTATAAGTGCACAACCTACTGCTAATACTACTATCCATGTTGGTAATACATCTGTATTTTTTTCTGAAATACCTCCACTAGTATACATTTCATAATCTTTATAATGCTCTGTTACTTCACCATATAAATTTTTAGCAGTAGTTGAATCTTCTGTGTCATCAATGTTTAGTTTATAAAGTGTATATCCGTCTTTATTATAATTTTCTGTATTATCATAATCTACACTACTAACACATTCTATATTACTTAAATAATCATATATTTCATTTTTTTCATTTTCACCTAAGCCATTAAACATTACATTAAGATTACTTGTGTTTAGCTCTTTGAATTTATCTTCCATAATGTCCATACCAATTCTTGTTTCAGATGTGCTTGGTAGATATTCTGCAATCTCGTAATTAATATTAACTTTATTTGATAATATAACTGATATTATTGAAAGTATTATAAATAAAACTAATATTAGATATCTTTTGTTAATAATAAAGTCAGTAAATTTCCTCACTCTTTATAATCATTCCTTTCTTTAAAAACAGTTTAAATTTCATTATACTCCTTTTTTTCAAAATTCACAGTACAAATTTGGTATATTTGTTTAAATTTAGACATTTTTGGAATATCGTCCATTTTTTCACAAAAAGTTCACATTTATTGTATATAATTTAATAATTAAAATATTTTTTATTTATGAAAGGATTATTTTATGAAAGTTCAAGGATTAAATTCATCATCAAAAAAAACAAGAAAATTAATAAAAAAAGCTTTTGCTGAATTAATACACGAAAAAAAAGAATTAAGTAAAATAACTGTAACTGAACTTGTAAAAAGAGCTGATATTACAAGAAGTACTTTTTATACTCATTACGACGATATTTATGATGTTGCAAATGATTATCAATTAGAAACTATTGAGCTACTTATTAGTGATGAGAATGTTTTACATTCTAAACAAGATATTGTTAATTATTTTAATGATGTATTTGATTGTTTGAAAAAAAACGAAGATACATATAAAATGCTTTTATCTTCAAATGAATGTGTGTTTTTTTTAGAAAAACTAAAAAAGATGTCTTCTCAAAAATTGCTTTATACTTTGAAAAATATTTGTAAAGATAATAAATATTTGGAACTTGATATTTCATTTTTTATGAATGGTATGATTAATGAGTTGCTTACATATTTTAGAGATAAAAGTGATTACACTTTAGATGATTTGCTTGTTAATGCACAAAAATGGTTTGAAAAAATTTTTGATTAAACTTGAGGACGGGGCAAAAAAATAAAGTTGTCATAATTGATATTGCAAAATGTAATATCAATTATGACAACTTTGATTTTTTGCCCCGTCCCCATCTTATATATCATCATCTTCACTTATCATATATTCACGACTTGTAACTCTTTTTTTATTTCTTTCTGTTTCTACTTGATCTGATAATAAATTTTTTATTTTCTCAGAATTTTTTATATTTTTGATATCAAATTCAGGTGTACTTTTGTCGGCTGAGCAACAGTGGATTGTTCCTAGTCCCCATATTCTTTGTCCTAATGGTCTATTTAGTGTTACGTCCATTATTCTATACAAGCGAACTTCTTCTTGTTTTATGTTTAAAAATCCAGTTTGTATTATTAATTTGTCTTCTGTTAATTTATATTTTGTAAATGTCCAAGGTAATCCAAATATTATTCTTTTTCTATCTTGCCATAAGATTTTTTCATCCATAATTATCTTTCCTTTCATTAATAAGAATTTTTTATTTATTATAGCATACTTTTAGTTATTTGTGATAAAAATTTATATGTAAAAATCAATATCAACTTTTTTATAAAAATCCATTATCTACTAAAAAAGTATAAAATCACTATGTGGATTTTCCCTATAGTCTTGAAAATACAACAAAAATATGATAAAATCATTTTCTAGAAGATTTTTCTTCGTAGCAATTTTCCAAATTCAATAAATATGGAAGGTGATAAATCAATACTAAAAAATTATTCGAAAATCCAACGCAAATGAAAGGAAATGCAATTAAAAATGGATATCATGAATCGGCAAATTACAATCTCAAATTCAGATTGCACCTGGAATCCTCTTGAAAGAAGTATTACTGTAAAAGGTGATATTTCTGGAACTATTCCTACTGAAGAACTTGGTATTAAAAACATTGATTTTTGCCCTATAATTGCTGATAAAGTCACTGGCACTTTTATGCCTCAAGACATTTCAGTTTTATTGCAACAACCATTTAATGTTTTTATTACAAAACATGAAGATGACAGATACGTTCTTTCCAGAAGAGCATACCTAGAATACTGCAAAGATAAACTTGTAGTAGGTGAAGTTTACGAAGCTGTCGTCTGTGGAGTTTGCGCATGGGGTATCTTTTGTAAAATTGGTGATGCAATAGTACTTGTTCACATTACTAATTGGTCAAAATGTAGATTTTACAATGCTAGAAGCATATCATATCCCGGACAAATTATAAAAGTTAAGATTCTTTCAAAGGAAAAGGATGTAGATGGTTCTATTCGTGTTGTCGCAAGTAGAAAAGATGTTGACAATCATCGTTTTTTTATTCCTGGAGAAAAAATAATTGTAACGTTAAGCCGAAAAACCCAGACAGGAGACGGATTCTTTTGTGAAATCACACCTAATATTTGTGGTATTGTTGATGTTTTTCCAGAAGATATTCCATATCTCATCGATGGAATGCGTGTAGTAGCAGTTGTAAAAAAATATTCTCCTAAAGGATACAAATTAAGATATTCTCATTTGTTCAGAGGTAATTATTAAAATAATTAATTAGTATTATTTGTGCCTAAAATGTAGTTCTCCGATTTTACCAGATCTAATACATTTTAGGCACTCTTTTTATTTATCTTGCTCAATATTTCATACTTCTAGTTAATTCAAATTATATTGTTTATAAAAAATTATTTTTACAATTAGTATTTTTCTTTCAATATTTTTTGTTCCCACTTCGAAGTTCCTATCTCCCTTGTTAACTGTTTATTATATTTTTTGGGATACATCACCCCATTACACCACTTTTGAAATTCCATTATAACTATCGGCATTATTGAAATTATAGCTGTATACAGCCATTGCTCCTTACTTAAATTTTGTACCTCGAATATAGATGCAAACTGTGGAATTATTACTACTGATATTTGTAAAACTGCTCCTAATAAAAATGCCCCTATTAGATACTTGTTTGAGAATAAGTCTATTTTGAAAATTGATCCTTCACTTCTTATATTAAATACATGAACTAGCTCTAACATTCCTAGTGATACAAATGCCATTGTTCTTCCTACTTCAAGTCCAAATTTACTGTATCCTGTGTAGAATGCCACTAAAGTTAATATTCCAAGCATTAGCCCTTCTATTATTATTTGTGTCCATAATCCATCTGCAAATAATGATTTTTTTGCATTTCTTGGCTTTTTCTTCATTATATCTTTTTCTGCTGGATCTAGTCCTAGTGCTATTGCTGGGAATGAATCTGTTACTAGATTTATCCATAACAATTGTATTGCAAGTAATGGACTTTTTAGTCCTAATAACAATCCGAAAAAAATTGTCACTATTTCCCCTATATTTGTTGCTATTAAAAAGTGTACTGCTTTTTTTATATTATCAAAAATATTTCTTCCATGTTTCACAGCTTCCACTATAGTGGAAAAGTTATCATCTGCTAAAATCATGTCTGATGCATTTTTAGCAACATCAGTTCCATTTAGCCCCATAGATATTCCTATATCTGCATTTTTTAGTGCTGGTGCATCATTTACTCCATCTCCTGTCATTGCTACTACTGCTCCTGTGGACCTAAATGCTTTTACTATTCTGACTTTATGCTCTGGTGTCACTCTAGCAAAAACAGAATATTTCATTATGTTTTTTTCCAATTCTTTTTGTGGAATTTGGTCTAGCTCTTTTCCTGTTATACAAATTTCGTTTTTCTTTAAAATTCCTAAATCTTCTGCTATTGCCTTTGCTGTTGCTATGTGGTCTCCTGTTATCATTGCTATTTTTATTCCCGCTTCTTTACATTTTTTTATAGATTCTTTTACACCTTCTCTTGGTGGATCAATCATCCCTATAAATCCAACAAAAATCAGATTATTTTCTATAAAATTATCATCTAAATTATGTGGTAATATATCTAAATCTAAATATGCTACCGCAATTATTCTTAATGCCTGATTAGCAAGCTCTTCGTTCCTGTTTTTTAAATTATTTTTTTTTGCAAAGTTTAAGTTTTCTATCATACCATCATTATACAATTTTGTGCACCTATCTAATAAAACATCTGGTGCTCCTTTTGTTATTACCCTATATTTGTTATTAACTTTATGTATTGTTGTCATTAATTTTCTGTTTGAATCAAATGGAATTTCATTTATTTTTGGATATCTCGAATATAATTCATTTCTATTTTTATTTACAGCTGTTGCTTTTTCTACTATTGCGACTTCTGTTGGATCACCTAAAACTTTGCCATTATTTTGAATTTGAACATCTGTACACATTGTTCCAAGCTCTAATATATAATCAATTTTTCTTCCATTTGCATCTTCGTATTGGACAACGTTCATTTCATTTTTTGTTAATGTTCCTGTTTTATCTGTGCAAATAACACTACTACTTCCTAAAGTTTCTACTGCTGGTAGTTTTCTTATTATGCTATTATGTTTGGCAAGTTTTGTAACTCCTATTGATAGCACTATTGTTACTATTGCAGGTAGTCCTTCTGGAATTGCTGCAACTGCAAGTCCTACAGATGTCATAAACATTTCTAACATTGGAATCTTTTTTATTACGCCTAATATAAATATAATTGCACATATTATTAAACATCCTATTCCTAATGTTTTACCAACTTGACCCAATTTTTTTTGTATTGGTGTTTCTGGTGATTCATCTTCTATTATCATTTTAGCTATTTTTCCAACTTTTGTGTTCATTCCCGTTTCTGTTACTATTGCTTCTGCTGTACCATTGGTAATTATTGTTGTCCCAAATGCCATGTTTAGCATATCTCCAATGTTGCAGTCTGATTTTAATTTTACATTTTCATCTTTTAGTATTGGAACATTTTCTCCTGTTAAGCTAGATTCTTCTATTTTTAAATTGTAGGATTTTATTATTCTACAATCTGCTGGAACATAGTTTCCCGCTTCTAATAATACAATATCTCCTATTACTACTTCTTCGCTTGGTATACTTAAAATATTTCCTTCTCTTTTTACTTTTACTACTGGTGTTGACATTTGTTTTAATGCATCAATTGATTTTTCTGCTTTTGCTTCTTGCAGTGCTCCCATTAGTGCATTTAGTATTACTATGGTTATGATTATTATTGAGTCTAAATAATCTCCTGCTCCTTCTAGTTTTGTTACAATCGCTGATACCATGGCTGATATTATTAATATTATTATCATTATATCATTGAATTGTTTTATAAATTTCATTAAAAAGTTTTCTCTTTTTTTGTCTTCAATTTTATTTTTTCCGTACTTTTCTAGTCTTTGTTTTGCTTCTTCATTTGTGATTCCATAGTTGATATTTGACCTTAGTTTTCTAACTAAATCTGTTAAATCTAATGTGTGCCACATAGCTTATCCTCCTTTGTGTTTTATTTATTAATATATATGCTAGTAGTTTGAGGATATGCATATTGGAATCGTTGAAATCAAAAAAAGCATATGAACTATAGTTCATATGCTTTTTTTTTGATTGTTACATATTATTTTAAATAATATCTATCTGTTACTAAAGCTCCCCTGGTTATTTTTAATAATTGCATTTCATCATATTCTTTTAATCCATATTCATTTAAGATTCTATCTATGTGAGGATGATTTTTAGATGGAATTCTATTTTTAAAAAATGAAAATAATTCTTTAGACTTATATACTTTTTGCAAAAATGTTATATTCCCTATTCCCATACAACCATTTCTGGTTGCTTTTTTTAGCTCTTCTTCATATATTTCTAAATAATATATATCATCTTTCTTTTCTAATTTAGCAATTTTATATTCTATTTTAAATCTATCTCTCCAATATAAAAATAAAACCATTTTATTCAATTTCCTTCTTTATTTCTGGATTTAAACATTTTTTTATAATTTTTTTCTTTTGCTCAAAAAAAGATTTATAGAATCTTTTACTTTCATCTGCTATTTTTGGTTTATTTGGCGCTTTTTTATCACATTTTGATAATATTTCATCTATATTCAATGTTAAAACTTTTTCTTTTAACCATTGCTCGAACCAAGGATATTTTTTATAGTAATTTATAAAATCTGATAACTCTGATTTTTCATCTATTGTTCTTTTGACATTTTTATAAGATTGATTTCCACAACAAAAGTCATAATCGTATAATGGTGCTAACTTTACTGTATTTTTCTCACTGTTTACTACTATAGACATATTTTCATTGCTTTCATCTGTATTATCTATTATTTTATTAATAACAACAGCTTTTATAAATTGTTTAATAAGGATTTCCCTTTGTTCATTTGAAAATGGTCTATATCTATAATAATTTCTTATTTTATCTTCTATATCTATTACATCTGTTGTATATACTCCAATTATATCTTTTATGCTATATAGCTCTTCACCTTCTTGTAAAAAATTTGGAGTTACTAAGTATAAATTTGTATATAAATTATCTGCATTCTCATCCCAATAATCTGTTATATAATATTCAGCAGATTCTAAACCTAATGCTTGTACTACCTCTGGAATTATTCTCGCATTCGATACTATTGTATTATGTTTATTTATATGTGTACTACAATTAGAATTTTTTATAAATCTTTCTGGTACGATTTCTTTTAATAAATAACTTTTTAAATCATATAACACAAACCAAAAATCAGCAAATGAACCTATAGCATTTCTATTTTGTGAAAAATATATTTCTTTACTTAAATTAATATCTTTTTCATCAAAAGCACTTTTCTCAGTTAAATTGCAATATCTTTTATATGCTTCAATCTTTTGCTTTGTTTGCTCTCTTTTAGATGAATCTGTATTATTAGAAATATCTTCTTTTATTGTATCTATTGTTATTTCTTTTTCTAAAATATCTGATAGCTTTTGTATATATTCTTCAAAAGTTAATTTATGCTCCATTATATCTCCTCTAAAATAAAAACTTGTATCATTCATTATATCACAAATATTCGAAACATCAATATTTACTTATACATTTAGGATAATTTTATTTCAAAATTTCTTTATATTCTTCTAATTTAAATCCTAAAATAACACTTTTTTCTGTTACTAAAATTGGTCTTTTTATTAACATTCCATCACTTGATAATAAATTTATTTTTTCTTCTTCAGACATTAAAGGTAATTTTTCCTTTAAATTAAGTGCTTTATATCTGAGTCCGCTTGTGTTAAACCATTTTTTTATATCTTTTTTGCTTAATTTTATCCACTTTTTAAGCTCTTCAATTGTTGGTACATTTTCTGTAATATTTCTGTCTTCAAAATCAATGTTATTTGCTATTAACCACTTTTTTGCATTTTTGCATGTTGAACATTTTGGATATTCTATAAATAATTTTTTCATACTATTCTCCTTTATTGTATATTTTTTTCATACATTAGATTTTCATTTTTGAATATTCATTTTATTATTTTGTAGTATTATATCATACTCTAACATTTATTAAAATGTTTTTTATCTTATGTTAATAAAATTCATTTTTATTGTTTGATATAATATGTTTATTGTGATATAATATATATACTTCGACATAAACAAAAATACAACTAAAAAAAAGGAGGAACTATTATGTTCGAAAGTACAATCCATATCCACAAAGAGTCTGGGGCTCGGAAAGATGCGATTCGCGTTTCTTCTGTAGCAGACATCCCTGAGTTCTTGAAAAACACAATTACTATCTGCGGTGACAGCGTGCAGCTGGTCAATGTAGAAATGGGCATTGCCCACTGCCCCCTGGGTAGCGTAATTGGTTACGAGAATTCAGCGTCCACTGCAACAGGTTATAACGCTTGGCATATTGCTAATGCGGCAACAAACCTAATTGAGAGGGATGGTGTCTTTTACAAGAAGGCCACTGTCTTCAAAGCTATGAAGGTTGGCGAAAGTCTCCCTGAGTGGCTGGAAGGCGCACCAATCCGTCACAATGCCGACGGCAGCTGGACCATTACCACCCCTTGGGGTGAATCCACAGGCTTCCCTGGAAAGTCCTATTGGATTTTGTATGGCACCAACGAAGATGGCACTATCGACGCTAACATCCTCACAAAGAGCGAGAAGTCTTACAAAGACTATATCGTCTGCGATGATGACGGCAACGATTTTGGATATCTGGCTGAGCTGGACCCTTACGTGGAGGACTAATCCAGAACATCCTCAACTAAATCAGTTTCATTCGCTGATTTAGCAAATTTTAACGACTGTTACTCATTTGTAACAGTCGTTTTTTCTAATATTATCTATATTTTGTACTTTATAGATCACTCATTAATTCATTTTAATGTTTCATAAATTCAACTTTTCTACTAGAAAATTTTTATTAATCATTCTTAAAATGTATCATGTATATTTTTCAAATCTTCTATTCCAGGTACTTCTATAGCTTTTCCTTCATACGTAAATTTTGAACCATGACATGGACATTCCCAAGTTTTATCGTAATTATTAAAATAGAGTTCACATCCTAAATGTGTACATACTGGTTTTACTGTAAATATCTCCCCTGTCTCAGATTTATATACACCTACTTTACTATTATTAACTTGTACTATTTTTCCTTGTCCTTTTTCAACTTCATCTATGCTTTCTTTTGGTAATTTGAATTTACTTAAAATTATGGACTCTTTTACTTCTTTTAACATATTTTTTACTTCATCTTTATTTTTTATTGGCTCTAATCTTGTACTTTTAAAAATTTCTTCGTATTCATTTTCTTTTCCTTGTATTTTATCTTTTATTATATTTGCTGCTATGTTAGATGTTGTTAATCCCCATTTGTTGAATCCTGTTGCTACATATATATTTTTCATTAAATTTGAGTATTCTCCTATATATGGAATTTTGTCCAATGATATACAATCTTCTGCAGTCCATTTATATAGTATTTCAGAATTTGGATACATCTTTTTTACAGTATCTTCTAATTTTGAATATCCATTTACTGTTTGCTCTACTCCTGTTTTGTAATCATATCCTACTGCTAGTAATAATTTTTTTCCATTATCATTTATTGTTCTAAATGATACTACTGGCATATCTAAGCTTATATACATTCCGTCAAAAAGATTTTCTTTTACATCTGCTACTATTGCATATGAGGTTGATTGATACATTTTTAAGAAGTAATAACCTGGAATATTTATTGTCGGATATCTAGTTGCTAATACTACTTTATCTGACGTTATTTTATATTCATTTACATATATTTCATATTTATTGCCTACTTTATTTATCTCTGTTGCTTTTGAATTTTCTAATATTTTTCCATTATTTTTTAATATGCAATTTGCTAGGCCATATGCATATTTTACTGGATTAAATTTAGCTTGATTATCAAACTTTATTGCTACTGCTTCTGGTATTGGTAAATCTATGTTTTCTACAAATTGACATTTTTCCTTCTCTATTTTTTCTATTGCTTTTTTCTCGTCTTTTATTTGATTAATTCCGTTTTCTGTTCTAGAAAAAACATATGCAGTTTCTCTTTCAAAATCACATTCTATATTTTCGTTTTGTATTATTTCTTCTATGCTGTCAATTGCTTTTTCATTTACTTCTAAATATTTTTTAGCAAATTCTTTTCCATTTGATTCTATTAAATATTTATAAAACATTCCATGTTGACTTGTTATTTTTCCTGTGTTTTTTCCACTTGTACTTGAACATATTTCATCTTTTTCCACTATTACTATATCTGTTTCTTTACTCAAATAATATCCTGTACTAAGACCTGTTAGTCCTCCTCCTATTATGCATAATGATGTCTCAATATTTTCTTTAATTTTAGGGAAATTTATTTTGCTCTCTATTTTTTCATTCCAAAAAGATTTCATAAAGTCTCATCCTCCTGGAATTAATTTTCCCATTTTGGTATTTTTTATGCAGTGAGAGATTTCTTTTCATCCCCTTTTACTCCTATTTTCCCATTTTTATTTTAAGCTAAATTATTGTCTACTAGCACTTTTCTAAACAACTCTTTTGTATTTTCATAACTAATTTTTTTAATCGCTTCATCAAAGTCTAACCATTCTATTACACTTACTTCACTTTCTTGTGGTTTTATATCTCCTCCTATTTTTTTTGCTAAAAATAAAACTACCTCTTTGTCTGCTCCTTTGTCCGTCTTGTAATTCATTGTATACCTTTTATCTTCTTGAACCTCTACATCAATATTTGTTTCTTCTTTTACTTCTCTTATTGCTGTTTCTAGCTCTGTTTCATCTTTTTCTACATGTCCTTTTGGAAATCCCCAAATTCCTTTTATTTGTTTTATTAATAGAACTTTGCTATTTTCTATAATAATACATCCACAAGATTTTTCAAATTTCATATTACATTCACTCCTTCTCTTTTTCGATTATATCACTTCCTTAAATAACTAACAATTGAAATATTAATTTCCTTGACAAAGTGTAATAATATATATAGTATAAATATATTAATTGAAAAATCTATCCTATGAAAGAAGGTTGGTTAATATGGAATCTACTATTGAAGTTTTAAAAAATAGGAGAAGTATTAGAAAATTCAAACCCGAACAAATTAAAGATTCTGAATTAAATAAAATTTTAGAAGCTGGAACTTATGCTCCTAGTGGCATGGGCAGACAATCTGCTAAAATTGTAGTTGTACAAAATCCAGAGATTAGAGCTAAACTTGCTCGACTTAATTCTAGTTTTTTGTGGTCTGATGATACAGAAGAAAAGCATGATCCTTTTTATGGTGCTCCTACCATTATTATTGTTCTTGCAGATAAAAATATTAAAACTTATATTGAAGATGGTAGTTTAGTTTTGGGTAATTTAATGAATGCTGCGTATTCTATTGGTATTGGGTCTTGTTGGATTCATAGAGCTAAAGAAGAATTTGAGTCTGAAGAAGGAAAAGCTTTACTTAAAGATTGGGGGATTCCTGAAAACTATGTTGGCATTGGTCATTGTATATTAGGATATCCTTATGATGATACTGTAATTACACCTAAACCTAGAAAAAGTGATTATATTTTATATGTTAGATAATTGACTTCTCTTCAGCATTATGTTAATATATAAATACTTTATAGAAAAGGAGTATTCTTTATGAACACAGATTTGTTATTTGATTACTACGAGGAAGTAGGACACGAACAATTTCGGAAAGAAGCTTTAAATAAACAGCTTCCACCTGAAGTTCAGGAGTGTTTTGATAAAATAACAGGATGTGTAAAATTATTACAAAAACTGGAAGTATTTCCGGTTTGGTTTATCATAAAGGATTAGTAGTATAAAGCAAGCCCGCTGTTTATTCAGCGGGCTTTTCTTTATTTTTTTATTATCATTATTAATATATATATAATTATTTATAATGTTTTTATTATAAGTTCTATTTACTTAGCTTTCCTTGGTCTAGTATATTGCAATTTATATCATTTTGCAAAAATTGTTTATTCCTAAAAGCATTTATACTTAACAACATAAATCTCGATAAGTATTTATAATAATTAGAAAATACTTATTACATTAAATATTGAACCTATTATTGAAAATACTATATCAATAATACCTATTATTATTGCAGCGGTTGCTAGACCCCCACCTTTTTCATTTTTGAATACTTCCATATGTTTCTTTGCAGTTACACCTAGGCATATTGCAATTACTCCCATTATTACTCCAAAAATTAAAAGTCCTACTAAAGAGCATACAAAACCTGCTATTGCTGATGGATTTGTTCCATTTTTACCATTTACAGCATCATTTTGCGGATTGCTATTTGTATTGCTAACTTGTTCATTATTATTTTGTACACCGCTATTTGTAACATTATTATTTGTTGATATTACACTTTCTTCTACCTTTGCTCCACATTTTTGGCAGAATTTGTCTTCCTCGTTTAATTTGCTTCCGCAATATTTACAAAACTTTTCCATAATATTTTCTCCTTTTATTTTTTCTCTTTTTTATTTTCTACTATTATTTTTCATTTCTTATAGATGCTATTTCTGCTTTATTTGTAATAAGTCCCATTTTTAGTTTTACATCTATATATACATTTTTATAATCTTCTGGAAAATCTACTTCTTTTTCACTTACTGCACTCCACATTTCTATTATTATTTTGTGCTTTCCACATGTTACATTCGTTTCGACTGTTTCGTTGTTTTTTAATGTTGCTACTAATTTTTTATCTATATATATGTACATTGGTACTAGGCATCCTGTGAATTTTTTTAGTCTGTGAAATGTTACTTTTACTGTTTTTTCTGTGATATTTGTGTTTTCTGCAATTTCTGTTTTCTCTGCTTTTTCTATTTGCTCTGTTTCTTCATTTTTGCTTATTTTATTTCCACAATATTTACAAAACTGACTTTCATCTGGAATTTCTTTTCCACAATTTGTACAAAACATAATTTTCCCTCCTTTTATTTAATTTAACATATATTTTGTTTGTGTGCAATATTTTTTACATACTTTTGCTCCATAGAAATTAAGCCCTGCTTTAATGTTCCATTAACCATTTCATCGCCATATACGCATATATACTACTTCCAAATGGAAGAGCCTCCTCATCGAACATTACTTTTGGATGATGTCCTGGATAACCATATCCGCTTTCTGGGCTACCTGCTGCTAATGCTAACATTATTGATGGTACTTTTTGACTAACATATGCAAAATCTTCAGATCCAGCACTTTTTGATGACTGTCCTGCTCCAGACATTTTGTTTAATTCTTCAACTGTAAATGCCATTTCTTTTCCTAATAATTCTTGTGTATATTTTGACATACAGTTAGATAGCTCTGCATCATTTACTAAAGTTGGGCATCCGCTTCCAAATGATACTTCTGCTTTTGCTCTGAAAGTTTTAGCTATTCCTTCTGATATTTCTATCATTCTTGTTTTTATAAATTTTCTTGTTTCTTCATCATATGTTCTAAGTGTTCCTCCCATTACTGCTGTGTCTGGTATTACATTAGCTATATTTCCGCTATTCAATGTTCCAATTGTTAAAACTGCTTTATCTGTTACTGAAAGTTCTCTTGTATTGATTTCTTGTAATGCAAGTAGAATATGTGCTGCTACATTAATTGGATCAACTCCTGTATTTGGCATTGAGCCATGGCATCCACTTCCTTGTATTTTTATTTCAAAATAATCTGCTGCTGGTGCACTAACTCCTGGTGATGAAACAATTACTGTTCCTGGTTTAAATGGTGTATTAGACATAACATGAATCATTAAAGCTGCATCTACTTTTGGATTATTTAAAAGTCCATTTTCTATCATATCTTGTGAACCTTCAAAAATTTCTTCTGCTGGTTGAAACATTAATTTTACTGTTCCATTTATTTCATCTTCATATTTTTTTAATATTTTGGCTGCTCCAAGCATCATTGCTGTATGCATATCATGTCCACAAGCATGCATACATCCGTTATTAGATGCAAAATCTAAATTTGTTTCTTCTTTGATTGGTAGTGCATCCATATCTCCACGGATAATGAAAACTTTTCCTTCCTTTTTTCCTCCAGCGATTGCTATAAGTCCAGATTTTCCACAACGAATTGGATTATATCCCATATTTATTAATTCTGTTTCTACAAATTGTAAAGTTTTTGTAAGATTGAATCCAGTTTCTGCATTTTCGTGTAAATATCTTCTCTTTTCGATTAGCTCTTGAGCCATATTTTTGGCTTCTTGTAGTATTTCTTCTTTTATCATTTTTTCTCCTTCTTCCTCCTTTGATGATTTTTTAGTAATTCCTATTACTAAATATTTTTATTTTGGTTACATTGTATCACATTGTTTTTCTATTTTCTATTATTTAGAAATTAGTATTAATTTATTTAAGAAATTTGAAAAAAGATCACATTATATCAAAAGGAAAAAAATAAGAGCGTGCATAAGCTCCTTCACTTTCACCCTATTGCTAATAATCAGTTTCATTCGTTGGTTTAGCAAACTTAAACGGCTATCACTCATTTGTGATAGCCGTTTTCATATTTTATTTTAATTTTATTTTTTTCTTATTGGAATTTGAATCTCAGTAAGCCATTCTTCTTCACTACCTTTATTCCACATTCCATCTATATATCTTTCTCTTATAGGCTCTGCTATTTCATATCCATTCTCTTCTACCCATTTTATAAGGTAACTGTATGATTCTCTTAAATTATCATAAGCTCCTTTATGATAAATGCAAGCTGCCTTTACTGGATTTAATTTTTCAAATTTTATTGTTTCATTTGGTGTTCCCATTTCTGTTACTGCTTGTGCATATCTAATTTTAATGTTTGTTTCTTTATATTCACCATCTAAATAACTAACATAACAATAATCTGGCTCTACACATTTGATATTTGGATTTGTACTTTTGCATTCTCCTGCAGATTGTAATATAAATTTTACAATTTCACTAAAATCTTTAATAACTCCCTCTTTGTAATATACTATGTAACTTGGTAATTCTTTTAAAACGACTTCATGTTTCATATCTTTTCCCTCCAACAAATTATTTATTTGAAGTAATTGACTAGTATATAAAGATATTTCTGTTTCTAGCTCTTGTTTTCTTGATTTTAATATTTGTTCTAAATTATCACCTTTTAATATACTTTTTATATTGTTTATTGATAATCCCATCTGTCTTAATGATATGATTTTTGCTAATTCAGGAAGTTGGTTAGTTTCATAAAAGCGATATCCTGTTTCTGGATCTACAAAGGCAGGGATTAAAAGTTCTTCTTTTTCGTAATAGCGAAGTGTTTTTATTGTTGTTTTTGATAATTCAGAAAATTCTCCAATTCTATACATAATCGTTCCTCCTTATTTTTAATTTATCTTATCCTCTAAGGGGAGAGTCAAGAGGTATTTTAAATTTTTATCGTTCTTCTGTAGGTTAGTCAATCATATGTCACACTTTTTTGAAAATATTGAGTTTAGAGCC
>ENA-UOJD01001581-UOJD01001581.1-human-gut-metagenome-genome-assembly--contig:-P48-NODE-1581-length-22418-cov-9.704020_pt1 | contig 22418 bp, 19 predicted proteins | sample MGYA00242342_ERZ723889 | MGnify/ENA metagenome assembly ERZ723889
TTTTTTTGGTTGTTGTTTTCTTTTCTTCTACTGGAGCTTCTTCTTTACTTTTTGTTTTAGATGTGCTCTTTTGGGTTGTTGTCTTATTTTCATTTGAGTGTTTTTCTTCTGCTTTTTGTAATATACTCAATAATGTAGCTAAATCACTTGCATTTGGCTCTACTAATTTCATATTATTTTTTATGCTGTATGCAGAATTCATATATTGATTCATATGATTTACATATCTAGTATAAAAATCTGCAGATAGCTCTATGTTTTTCTCTGTAATTTTTTCAACAGCTTTTATATAAATTTCATTTTCTTGATATATCATATATTGTTTTTCAATTTCTTTTTTTATTTCTGAATTTTCTTCTAGATTTTTTTTACAATATATTTCTAAATATTCTTTTTCCTCTAATTTTTGTTTGTACTCTTTTTTTACAGTATTTAAATCTTTTAATATTTGTGAAAAATCTTTTACTTTATAGAATGGTGTTTGATTTTTTATTTGTCTTTTTTCTTCTATAATTTCTTCAAGTTTTTCTAGTTCTATTACTAATTTTTCAATATTAGCTTTGGCTTTTTTATACTCTTCTTCATTTTTTTTAATAGTCTCTAAAATACTATTATCTGCTTTTCTTGCATTCATTAATTCTTCTAATTTCTCATTATATCCAGATTTATTTAACATGTAAACATACTCCTTTACAATAATACTTATGTTAATAAGTATATCATGTATTATGTAAATTGTCTAGTTTTTTCCAAAAAAAGTATAAATTTCAGAACTTAATTATCTAATATTTTTTCTTAAAAGACTCCTTTACTCTATTAGCTCCTTCTTTAATCTTTTCTGCTGTTTCATCTTTCGCTTTTATTGTAGTTTCTTTTACTTTAGCTGCACTTTCTTTTATTTTTTCTGTTGCTTCATCTTTTGCTTTAACAACATTTTCTTTTACTTGTTCTGTTTTTTCTTTTATTTTTTGTTTTACTTTTTCAATACTTACTCTTGGAAATGCATCTATTAATCTTCTATTCAATATTCCTTTATTTCTTAAAATTTCTTTTACTTGTTTTGTAATTTCTTCTGTATTATCATATGGATTATCTTTATTTACCACTTTTACAGTTTTTCTAAGCCCTGCAATTACAAAAAATGATACTATTAAGTCTAATAAGTATATTGATATACATGTATAAAACAATATGTTTAAGATACCTTCTGGAACTTTGCTTAACAAATTTTCTATTATTGGATTTGATACGTACATTATAAAACAACCTAACAAACCAAATGGTATTATTGTCTCTAAACATATTCTACCATTTATATTAAATTTCTTTTTACTATAATCCCACCATCGTGCTTTGAATACTTTTTCCATAACATAACTTGTTAAATATTCTAATGCACCACATATTACAACTGCAACGCAAAATAATACAAATGGATTGCTGACATAATCTTGTAATAAAATAGTAATTAACACTCCTCCAACGCCATATATAGGGCAATATGGCCCTATCATAAATCCTCTATTTACGAACTTTTTATTTTGTATTATTCCACCTACGACTTCTATTAACCATCCCATTATTGCATATATGAAAAATAAAAAGAAATATATTTTAATATCCATTATAAATATCATTCCCTCCTGGCATATAAATTTCTTATATGAAAATAAATATAAACTTATTAATTAGCTCTATTGCTAGAGCTAATTATTCATATTATTTTTGTAAATAACCTATCTATTTTAAAATTTCTTCTTTGAAACTTGTACCATTTTCTAATTTACTTAGATTTAATAAATCTAATATAGTTGCAGATATATCTGAATATGTTTTCCTTATTTGTAAATTAATATTTTCCTTTATTTGTTTTCCATAAACTAGTATTGGTATATATTCTCTAGAGTGATCTGTACTTGGTGTTGTTGGATCATTCCCATGATCTGCTGTAATTATAAGAATATCATCATTTTTTAAATTATTCATTATTTCTGGCAATTTACTATCAAAATATTCTAACGCTTCACTATATCCTTCTACATTATTTCTATGACCATATAACATATCAAAGTCTACAATGTTTGTAAATATTAATCCTTTGGAATCTTTTTTTATATATTCAATTGTTTTTTCTATTCCATCACTATTACCATTAGTATGTATTGCTTTTGTAATCCCTCTTCCAACAAATAAATCTTCTATTTTTCCTATAGCGATTACATCCGCTTCTTTATCTTCCTCTGTTATCACATCTAACATCGTTTTTCCAAATGTAGCTGATTCAAAATCTCTCCTATTATATGTTCTTACAAAATTTTCTGATTTATTTCCTATAAATGGTCTTGCTATAACTGTTCCTACATTGTATTTTGGGTTATCTAAAATTTTTCTTGCGATTTTACATATCTCATATAATCTTTCTACAGGAATAACATCTTCATGTGCAGCAATTTGGAATACACTATCTGCAGAAGTATATATTATCGGATATCCTGTTCTTATATGCTCTTCTCCAAATCTTTTTAAGATTTCTGTACCAGATCCAACTTCATTACATAATATTCCTTTTATTCCTGCTTCTTTTATAAATTCATCTACTAGCTCTTTAGGAAATGCTTTTGGATATGTTTTAAAGCCTGGCTTTTTTACATACCCACATATTTCCCAATGTCCAACTGGACTATTCTTTCCTTCACATGTTTCGACTGCTTTTCCATAAGCTCCCAATGTTTTTTCAATTTTATTATTTATGTTGATCCCATCTATGTTATATAATCCCAATTTTCTCATATTTGGTAAATTTGGATGTGCTCTATTATATATTCCTACTAATGTGTTACTGCCAACATCACCATATTTATCTGCATCTGGAAGTTCGCCTACTCCAAATCCGTCTAAAACAATTATAATTGCTCTATTAATCATTGCTTTCCTCCTTTGTAATTTTATTTTTCTATATCATTATAATCTGTCTGATGTGATTCTTCAAATTCTTCTTGTGTTAGCTCTGACAAGATAACCTCATATACCTCATTTATACATTGTATAGCGTCTGCCATATCACTAGCATTTTCATCTTTATTCTCTATTAGGTCATTAATATCATTAATTATATCTGTTTTTTGCATGTCACCATCTATACTTAGTCCATCTACTATTATATCAAAACTATCACAATAATCTCCTATTAAATCCATATCTTCCTCTAAAAATGGATCTTCATCATCTTCGATTTCATTATCTGTACTAAAACTATCATTATTTTCTATATCATTTTTTATAGTGTTACTATCTTTAGTATAGTATCCATCATTTTTTGGGGTAGAACTTTCTCTATCACTATAATCCACTGTATATTCTTCTATATTGGCTGGTAATGACTTTTCTTCTGGCTCAATTGAAAATTCTAAGTTATTTTCATATCCTTTTTGAGCTTCGCCTTTATCTTCGTTTGTACTTTCAGTATCATTGCTATTTTCATCATTATTTTCTTGCCAATGAGATAATTCCTCTTCAGCATAAGTTACTAATTCTTGTACTGGCAAATCAATTAAATCACTATTTGTTAATTTCATATAAGTATTTTGATCTTTTAAATATCTATAATATTGAATTGGTTCAAATTCTGGTCCATTATTTAAATATACAGCAATTAAAATATCTTCTCCTGTTTTTTCATATAAATATCTTATACAAATTCCGTCATCTAATTCCTTTTCTAATAATTTATATTCTATTCCTAAAACCTTATTTTTTAGTATATAACTCTCGCCTCCCGAAGAGCCTACAATTATATTAAAATTAGTTCCATCTAACCCTACACATTTTACATTATTTCTTTTTACTATAGTAACTGTATCTTTTCCATCACTAATTTTCATCATATTGCCAGATTCATCTTCTATTAGTTTAGATGACTTTCTATTGTTTAGTATTTTTAATGCTTTATCTAAGTATACTTCATTTGCAATCTCTTTTTCTCCATTTTTCACAAATAATCTCACATCCTACAAATTATAATTTATAAGGGCATAGATTGTTATATTTATGCCCCTTTTTTTTATTTTACATAGTTATCTATTTCATATTTTATCTTTTTAATAAAATCTTCTGTTTTCATTGCCCCTATATCACCATCTTTATGTGATCTAACTCCAACTTCATTATTTTCGACCTCTTTGTTTCCTATTATAAGCATATATGGAACTTTTTCAAGTTGAGCTTCACGAATTTTATATCCTATTTTTTCATTTCTATCATCTAATTTCGTTCTAACACCTTTTAGCATTAAACTATCTCTTACTTTTTTAGCATATTCTATATGGCTATCAGCGATTGGTAATATTTTTACTTGAATTGGTGCAAGCCATGTTGGGAATACTCCTTTTGTTTCTTCAATTAAGAATGACATAAATCTATCTGAAGATCCAAGTATTGCTCTGTGTATAACAACAGGTCTATGCTCTTTTCCATCTTCACCTATATATGTTAAATCAAATCTTTCTGGTAAAGCAAAATCTAATTGACATGTTGGGATTGTTACATCATGATTTAGAGCTGTTTTTATTTGAATATCTATTTTTGGACCATAGAATGCTGCTTCACCCTCTGCTTCATAAAAATCAATATTTAATTCTTTTAATATTGCTCTTAATTGACTTTCTGCTGTTTCCCACATTTCATCATTATCAATATATTTTTCTTTATTATTTTTATCTCTCAAAGATAATCTATATTTAAAAGCTGATGCTGGAAATCCAAAGTCTTTTTGATAAACTTCTACTATCAATCTTATTACATTTCCAACTTCTTCTTTTATTTGATCTGGTCTTACAAACAAGTGAGCATCATTTTGACACATTTGGCGAACACGCTCTAATCCACAAACAGCTCCACTATTTTCGTATCTAAAATCATGTGCAAGTTCTCCTATTTTTATTGGTAGGTCTTTATATGAATGTAATTCATTTTTATATATTAACATATGATGTGGACAATTCATTGGTCTTAATACCATTTCTTCTGTATCCATCATCATTATTGGAAACATATCATCTTTATAATGATCCCAATGACCACTTATTTTGTATAGCTCTGTATTTGCAAGAGATGGAGTATATACGTGGCTATAACCTAGTGCAATTTCTTTATCTTGAATATATCTTTCTAGTAATCTTCTTATAGTTGCTCCATTTGGTAAATACATTGGAAGTCCTGATCCCACTAATTTATGTGTCATAAATAATTTTAAATCTTTGCCTATTTTTCTATGATCACGCTCTTTTGCTTCTTCTCTTAATTTCAAAAATTCTTCTAATTCACTTGCTTTTGGAAATGATATTGCATAAATTCTTTGTAGCATTTTATTATGCTCATCGCCTCTCCAGTAAGCTCCTGAATTTGTTAATAATTTTACAGCTTTTACTTTACCTGTACTCATTAAGTGTGGTCCTGCACATAAATCTGTAAAATCCCCTTGTTTATAAAAAGAAATTTCTTCTCCTTCTGGTAAATCATTTATTAGTTCTTGTTTATAAGGTTGTCCTTCCATTAATTTTAAAGCTTCGTCTTTAGATAAAGAAAATCTTTCTATCGGTAAATCTTCTTTTATTATTTTTTTCATTTCTGCTTCTATTTTTTCTTTATCCTCATCATTAAACGTTTCTGATGTATCAAAGTCATAGTAAAATCCTTCATCTATTGCAGGTCCTATTGCAAATTTTGTATCTGGAAATAATCTCATTACAGCTTGAGCCATTATGTGTGATGTTGTATGCCAATATGCTTTTTTTCCTTCAATGCTATCAAAAGTTAATATTTCTAATTTGCAATCTTTATTTATTTCAAATCTTAAATCTTTAACTTCTCCATCTATTTTCCCTACCATAGCAATACGAGCTAAACCTTCGCTTATTTTTTTAGCAACATCAAAAACCGTTATACCTTGCTCTACCTCTATGATAGAGCCATCTTTTAATTCTACTTTTATCATAAAAATTTCCCCTTTCTTTGTAAAAAAACAATCATTTTTGATTTTTATAAAACTTTATTTAGCCTTTATGAATTTGAGATTTAGTAGACATTTTAATGTCATAAATTTGAGCCAAATCGCAAAAAACTCCTAAAGACTATTTTTTAAATAATCTTTAGGAGTGCTAAAATCACACGGTTCCATCCTATATTTAACTTAATTTTATACTTTTAACGCAAGTTACACGTCCACTACAATGGCAACAATGAGGTAGTTTTTCAAATATTTTTTTAAGATTAGCTTACAGCCTAAGACTAATCATCTCTATTAAAAATTGATATTTTACTTTGTCTCATTTATGTTTTTGATGCATTTATTATACTATATTTTTTATAAATGTCAACACCTTTTACTTGAATACTTTTTATGCACTTGCTATCATTTTCTTTTTATATAGTTGAATTTTAACTTTTTTTATTAGATATTTAATAAAATATATCAAATAAAATGGTCCTACTACTTGTATAAGTATCATAACCAATGTAAAAAATTTACCAGTTAAATTATATACGATTTCTACTGGTGTATTTGGAAAGTTATCTGAAATAAACATAAAGTTTGTTCCTAATATTTTATTAACCACATATGATATACCACTTATAATAGTAATCAATGTTGCATAATATTTTATATCACTTATTTTTAATTCTATGTAATTCGTAATATTAACTAATAACCCTAAGTACAACATGGTTCCATGAAAAGTAAAACTTTGAATACTTATATAGTGAAACATCGGATATGCTGGTAAAGATGTATTTGGACAAAATAAGAAAAATAAACCACCTATTATTGATCCTGTAGAAATAAATACATCACCTATCTTTTTTAATTTACCTTTTGAAAACCCACTTAATAAACCTGCATATAATATTAAACTACAATAATATAATGGAAGATAATTATTAGGATTTGCACTGTTTCCTATTGCTAAGTTAAATATAATTTTTATTATTTCTAGTATCCACAAAAAAACTATTGATTTTTTTATTGTATTTTTTACTTTATCTTTATTCATATCTTTCGTAAGGCATATTGCTACTATAACTACAATTAGTGTTATGCTTAATAAAATAAAATGACCACTACTAAACATTTTACATGGTGCATATTCTCCTGGTTTTGCAAAAAACATATATTATTTCTCCTTTATATATAATATAATATTAATATAACATTTTTTTATTATAAAATCAAAACTTTTATATACTTCTTTTAGTTTAATTACATTTACTAAATCGTATAATAAATTGTTTTATAAAATATTTTATTCTAATTAAGTAAAAAATAGGCTAAATCTTACTTAGCCTATTTTTCTTATTTTTAATTTATAATTTTTATTAAATTCTCCCTCATTGCTTTTTTTTATTTTCCTCAATTCTGCAACTGATAAAGAATTTCTTTCTGCTATTATTGCCATTATTTCATTCCTTATTGGAGTTAAAATTCCATTTTTAAAATTTTCATCTATATTGTATATAATCTTAAATGGTAAATTATATTTTAAATTTTTACTTCCTTCATTCACTTTCCTTAAATATAATTTAGCATAATCTAGATATCCTTCTTGTATAAAAATTGTTATAATAAAAGGATCTATATATTTAAAGCTGTCTTCATCTAAATTTAGCTCTTCATATATACTTATACCAAAATTCATTTTTTTCAAATTTTTTATAGCATTTTTTTGTAATTGCCCTATATCTGAAAATTTTGTTTTAAATCTATATTTTTTCTTTTTTATAAGTGAATGATTACTTTTTTCAATAAATGTATATTCAGCCTTTGGTGAATTATAAATTATTTTTATATTTGATTCTTTTTTATATTTTCCATTCCACTCATTTAGCTTGTTCATTAATATATAAATAACATTTCTCTTCTTTTCTGATATTATCTTTGATTTGTCTTTATATATCTTTTTAATTTCTTTTTTTTGAACACCTAATCTTTTTTTTGAAAGCTTTTTTATATATTTTTCAGTTTGACCACCATATGTACTTTCCAATTCTTTTATATAAATTTCTAAATTTTTATATTCTGTGTATGTAATCTTTGGTCCATTATGCATTAGAAGTTGTTCTAATATATAACTTACTTCTATATACATTTTTTTGATATCAGATATTATTTTTACATTATTTTCATATTCTTCTTTTTTACTAAATACCATGTAGTTTTTATATAAGATTCCTAGTTCATCTCTTATGATTTCTGCATAATTATATTCTGTTTTTTTATTTATATTTTTTAACTTAAATAAGTATTTTTTTGATTTTAGTTTAGAAAATATAGAATTATTATGTCTTAAATTTTCATATAAATCTTGACATATAGATCTTATAATTATATTAATATCTTCCAAATTTTTCCTCCATAAAATATAGTTAAGCTTTATTATACCACTAATTATACATTTTTTCAATAATATTATGTAATTTTTTCGCTGTAGTGTTACTGTTTAATAGTAAAAAACAATAAAGCAGTCTTGAGTAGTTGATACATATCTACTACTCAAGACTGCTAATTTAAATTAAACTGTTCAAATTCATTTTAATTCGTTCATTGCCGCTTGTAATTGTAAATCATTATCATATGGAATATTTGAAACATTTTCCCATTCAGGGTCCAATTTTACTTGTATATCAGGAACTATTCCTACTTTGTTTATTGTATTATGATTAGGTGTAAAATACTCTTCTGATGTAATCTTTAATCCAGATCCATCAGTAAAACTATATATTGTTTGAATTACTCCTTTACCATAAGATGTTGTTCCTATTATTTTATAATTACAATCATCTCTTAATATTCCTGCTAATATTTCTGAAGCACTAGCTGTATTTTGATTTATTAGAACAGTTACAGGAACATCTACTATAGGTGTTTCTTTAGATTTTTTTATTTCTTCTTTATTTTCTTTATTTGCTGTTATTAAAAGTGTTTTTCCTTTTTCTACCATTGTCTCAGCAACATTTAAAGATTCACTTACTAGTCCTCCTCCATTATTTCTCAAATCTATTATTAATCCAGAAAGGTTATCTTTTTTTAGATTTTCATATGCATCTTTAAATTCTTCTGAAGTTCCTTCATTAAAAGAGCTAATTTTTATATAACCAATATTATCACTTTTCATTTCTGAATATACTGATTTTATTTTTATATTACTTCTTTTTATTGTAAACTCTTTTTCTTCAGAATCTCTTATAATAGTCACATTAACATCAGTGCCTTCTTCTCCTTTAAGAACATCTGTTGCCTGATCTAATTGTTCTCCTTTATATTCAACACCATCTACTTTTTTTATGATATCACCTGCTTTTATGCCCACTTGTTCTGCTACTGAATCTTCTATTACACCTACAATTAATATAGTATTATCTGCAGTATTATTTACTAAATATACCCCTATTCCTACATAATTTCCTTCAGTATCTTCTATTAATGAGTTCATTTCTTCAGTCGTTAAATATTGAGTATATTTATCATCAATTCCTTGTACATATCCTTTTATTGCACTTTCAATCATTTTTTCTTCATCTATATCATATATATATATACTTTCTAATTTTTGCTTAATTAAACTTAATTTTGTAGATAAATATGTCATATCTGTTCCACTTAAATATGATTTTAAAGTTATTGTTATTGTACAAAAATATGTAATTACAGCTGTCAATATAATTGCAATAATTAATTTTAATATTTCGTATTTTTTTGATTTTTTTAACTCTGAAATTTCTTCTTTGCTATCTTTCAACTTTTTCTCCCTTCTAAAAATCAATTTACTTTTATTATATTATAATGATTTACATATATTTTTATTCTAGATAAATAAAAAAAGTACTATTGATTTATAATAAATAAAAAAAGCAGTATTACTGCTCTTTTTATAAATAATTCATTGGATTTTGGCTTTCTCCATTTATTCTAACTTCAAAATGGAGATGATTTCCTGTTGAAGCTCCTGTTGAGCCTACAGCTGCTATAACTTGTCCTTTTGTTACAGTTTCACCTGTTGATACATATAAATTACTACAATGAGCATATCTTGTAGTTACACCATTTCCATGATTTATAATTATGTAATTTCCATAACCACCATTATATCCAAAACTAGCTAACATTACAGTTCCAGAGTCTCCTGCTACTATGTTTGTTCCTCCGGCAGCCCCTATATCTATACCTGCATGGAATTTTTTTGTTCCAGATATTGGGTGTATTCTATATCCATAATTAGATGTTATAGTATGACTTGATGGAACTGGCCATTGAAAGCTACCTGTTGATGTTGAACCTTCACTAGTATTTGAACCACCATTAGAAGTTGAACCATTACTAGATGAATTATTCTTTCTTTTAGCTTCTTCTGCCTCTTTTGCTTCTTTTGCAGCAAGTTCTTTTTCTTTTCGTTCTAATATTTTCATTTGGTTATCATATTCTTCTAGCTGTGATTGTATTTGTTTTTGCTCATCTGTTAAAGAGCTTACCTTTGCTTCTTTGTTTGACTTCAATTTTTTTAGCTCTGCACTTTTAGCTTCTTTTTGTACTTTTATATTTTCTGTTTTTGTTCTTTCATTTTCTAATTCTTGTTTAGTATTTTTAACTTCATTCATTAAATTAGTATCATATTCTGCAATTTGTTTTATCATATCGTAATTAGATATAAAATTAATTATTCCTCCTGAAAATAAAGCTTCCAAATATGTATTATTTGAATTCATATATGCTGCTGATAATCTTTCATCTAATAATTTTTGCTTTTCGTCTAAGTCTTTCTCTTTTTCTTCTATGGATTCGTTTAAATTATTTAATTCTTTTGAAAGAGAATTAACTTCCTCTTCAATATTATCTATTGAATTATTTATATCTTCAATTTCCTGTAGTGCAGAATTTATTTGTCCTTCTACTTGCTCTAGTTCTTGCTTAGCATTATCTACTTGAATTTGTGTTTCGTTTGCTTTCTGTTTATAGTCTGATGATGTTACTGCAAATACTGTATAATTCGTTGTACAAAATATAATAAGTATGGCAAATATAGATATAATTTTCTTTTTCATCATTTTTCACCCCATAAAATTAAACTTTTAAATATTTTTTCATTGATAGAATACTTCCTAGAACACCAATTCCTATACCTAGTAGTAAATATACAATGATAATACTTTGGAAAATTTCATTAAATTGAAGCATTTTAAAATTAAAATTAGTCATTAGTATACCATTGCATGCATTATATATTAGATGATATATACCACCTAGAGATAATGTTGATATTGCAATTGCTATTATTCCAATAACTATACCTTCTACAATGAATGGTGCTCTAATAAAATTATTAGTAGCTCCAACATATTTCATTATTGAAATTTCTTTTCTTCTTGCATGAACAGTAAGTTTTATTGTATTACTAATTATCACTGTAGAAACAGCAATTAGTAATATTCCCATACCTATAAATATAATTTTGATCCCTCTATCTATACTATTTAATCCACTTATTATACTATCTGATGATTGTAATGTTTCTATTTTATCTTTTAAAATTTCTGCATTATTTAATATTTCTACTACTGTCGCAGATTCTTTTAAATCTGTTAATGTTATTGCATAAGATGCTTTAAATGGATGATTATTTTCAGTATATTGTTCTAATAAGTCTGCATTATCAGATAACTTTTCTTTTGCGTTTTGCAATGCTTCTGGCTTTGATGTAAATACAACAGAATTAACATATTCTATTGATTTTATATAATCTTCTATGTCTGCTAACTCAGAATTTTTTATATTATCTTTTATATATAGAGTTATAGGCACATCTTGTTCTAACTGATTCATAATGGATGTAATATTTTGTGCTCCAGCAATACCTAATCCCATTGTTATCATTGTTGCGAACATTATAATTATTGCTGCAAATGTTGATTTTTTATTTTTGAAAACATTTTTAAATCCTTCACTTATTAAATAATTTAGTATATTATAATTCACTATCATACCCACCTTTTTTATCATCTCTAACTATAATACCTTTATCTATCTGTATTACTCTTTTTTTCATTTTGTCAACAATATCTTTAGCATGTGTAGCAACAACTACTGTTGTTCCTCTTAAGTTTATGCTATTTAATAAGTTCATTATCTCCCACGCTGTATCTGGGTCTAAGTTACCTGTTGGTTCATCCGCAATTAACATTGATGGATTATTTACTAGTGCTCTTGCTAGAGCTACTCTTTGTTGTTCTCCTCCAGATAATTCGTTTGGATACATCTTGGCTTTTCCACTTAGTCCAACTAATGATAATACCATTGGAACTTGTCTTCTTATATGTCTTGGTGTTGCTTTAACAATATACATTGCAAATGCTACATTTTCATATACTGTTTTATCTGGTAATAACCTAAAGTCTTGAAATACTACACCCATACTTCTACGTAAATATGGAACTCTTCTTGATTTTAAAAATGTAGTATCTTTTCCATTTATAATTATATTTCCTGATGTTGGTGCTTCTTCTTTTAATATTAATTTAATTAGAGTTGATTTTCCTGAACCTGATGAGCCTACAAGAAAAGCGAACTCTCCTTTTTCTATTTTAAAATTTGCATTATGTACAGCTTCAGTTCCTGTATCATATGTTTTATTTACATTTCTAAATTCTATCATCTTTTACTCCTTGACACAAAAATACAATAATTTATATTTTCCATATATATGATAACAATAAATATTTGCTTTTGCAATAGAATTCACCAAAAAATCATTTTATTTTTCTGTCATAATTTACATTTTTCGAGCTTTTAAAGCTTTTATGTTAATGCCTTGCTCCATAAACATTTTTTCATGTTCCGTCATTATGTTATTCCAAAAATTTGGTGTATTCTCAAGATCAAACGTTTTATCGATAATTTCAAATCCAGCTTCTTTAAAATAATTTATACTATCATTAAATAATCCATCATCATCTGTTTTAAAATACACTTCTCCATTTTCAGATAGAAATTCTTTATATTTTTCTAACTGTCTTGTATGTGTTAATCTTTTTTTTCTATGTTTTCCCCTTGGCCATGGATTACAAAAATTGATATATATTCTTTCTATATTATCTTCTTTATTTAATATATTTAATATTCTCTCTATATCATATCTTGTTAAATACACATTATTAATTTCTTTATTCTGATTTTTATATACTGACTCTATATTTCTCTTAGCCAAACCTAGCATAGCATCAACTAAATCAATCGCTATATAATTTATGTTTTCGTTTTGTACAGCTAATTGTGAAATAAAATTTCCCTTCCCACAACCCAGCTCTAAATGAATGGGATTATCTTTACTATATAAATTTTTCCATTTACCTTTATATTCCTCTGGATTATCAATGTAAAAACTGCTAGCTTCTAATTCAGGTCTTGCCCATGCTTTAAATCTTATTCTCATATTAATTACTTCCCCTCTTTTTTTTTTATTTTTCATATGTTATAATACACATTATAATACATTTTGTAAATATAAGGAGTGAATAAATTGAAAATTACATCAGACAATGAAACTTTAGCAGAAAACAAAGTTTTAATTTTATATATATTAAATCAGGTTCATAAACCAATAACAAATGATAATCTATATAAACTAGTTCTATCTGCAATTGATATGAATTACTTTTATTTTCAACAATTCCTATTAGATTTAATGTCAGCGGATTTTATTGTTAGCTATCAAAAAGAAGATCAAACTGTATACGAACTTACATCTCATGGAAAAACAACTCTTGACCTAACTCTTGATATATTACCTGGAATTATTAAATTAAAAGCTGATACAAATTTAAAATCAATCTTAGATAATATAGAAAATGAACATTCAATCATAGCAGAGTTTACTCCTAAAAGTGAGGATCACTACATTGTAAACTGTAAGATTATGGAAAACAATGAAACTGTATTTGAAATAAAAACTTTTGCTGGCTCTCGTGATGAGGCAAAAAAAATTGTAGATAATTGGAAAAACAATGCTGAAATTATTTTTCCTAATCTTTTAGATACACTAACAAAAAATTATTCATCAAAATCATAATTTTTTATTTACATTATCTTTTTGATATGTTAAAATGCTTTGCATCGGTTAAATCCGATGTGAATGAGTGGTTTCTTTATTCATTGGTATTTTCCAACCACTCAAATGACTTCTACAGCATTGTAGAAGTCATTTTTATTTTCATATTATTCATTTTTCATCTTATTTATCACATCTGTATAGTTATCAGAATTCACTATTCCACTTCCTGAAACAATTATGTTTGCTCCAGCATCTTTTACTATTTTAACATTTTCAGTTTTAATTCCACCATCAGCCTCAATATCTATTTCAATATTATTATCATCTATATATTTTTTTAATTCTTTTATTTTTTCAATTGTTTTACCTATTAAAGTCTGTCCACCCTTTCCTGGTTCAACAGTCATAATAGTTACCATATGCACATAATCCAGTATATCATATAATTTTTTTATATTAGTGTTAGGTTTTATTGCTATACCCACTTTACAATTATTAGATTTTATATATTTTATAAGTTCAATTGCCTCATCTTTATTCTTAACTGCTTCTATATGAAACGTAATTATATTAGGTTCATAATTTAAATATATATCTATGTATTTTTTTATATCTGTTACCATTAAATGTACATCTAATGGTATATTAGATATAGATTTCATATATCCACAATATTCTTCCATAATTTCGTTTGTGAAATTTTCTACAAACTTTCCATCCATTACATCTATATGAAAATAATCTGTCTTTGCTACTTCTAAATTATAAATAGTTTTTATTATTTTATCTTTTGGTACAGTTAAAACTGATGTTGATATTTCTACCATTTGTGTGCCTCCTTTTCTTTTAGCTCTAAATATATTTTGCAAAATCGATTATATCGATCTTCTGATATTTTACCAATTTTAATAGCATCTTTTATTCCACAATTTAGTTCCTTTATATGAGTACAACCTACAAATTCACAATTATTCGCATATTCTTTAAATTCAATAAAGTACTTATATAAATCTTCGCTTTTAATTTCGCTTATATCAAATGTAGAAAAACCAGGAGTATCTGCTATATATGTGCTATCATCTATTTTATATAAAAAAGTATTTGTAGTTGTATTTTTCCCTTTTTTATTTTTTTTACTTATACTTCCCTCTTTTGTTAAGTCATCTGAAAAGATACTGTTAATAAGAGTTGACTTTCCAACACCGGAATTACCTGAAAAAGCTGTTATATTATTTTTAAGCTTATTTTTCAAGATGTCTACACCAGCTCCATCCTTAGCATTTGTTTTTATCACTTCATATCCAATTTTGGTATATATTTTTTCTATTTCATTTATATCTTTTTCTTGTACTAAGTCAATTTTGTTAAAACATATTATAGGTTTTATCTTATTAAATTCTGCAAATGATAATTGTTTGTCAAGCATTAGTAAATCTGGTTTTGGCATTTTCATTGATATAACAAATATTATTTGAGTTAAATTAGAAATTTTTGGTCTTTTTATATAATTATTTCGTTCTAATATATCATCAATAACACCCTCATTTTTATTTTCATCTATTATACAAAATTTCACATAATCACCAACTGTTGGAGTTATGTTCTTCTCTTTAAATTTTCCTCTAGCATTACATTTTATAATACGATTTGAATTGCAATCTTCAACCATATACATATTTGATATATTACTTATTATTATTCCTTTATTTTGCAAAACTTACCTCCATTTTTTAAATTTTCCTTATATTCCATATTTTAAATATATCATAAAAATCGAAAAAATAAAACTAAATTGGTCTTCTTCTATCTTATTTTTATATTTTCAAAAATGCTCTTAATTTATCATACCATTTGCAATTAATCATATAACTAAAATGTCCTTCATCTTCTAATATAATTAACTTCGAATTTTCTATTGAATTAGCAATAAATTCAGCTTCTTCTTTTGGAACTATATCTTTTTTTCCACCATTAACAATTAATGTTGGAACTTTTATTTTTGAAAGTTCATTAATGCTTAATATTTTAGCTTTTTCATTTAACTTTTTAAACATTATTTCATTTTTCTTGCCAGGATACCAAGGTAGTTTGTTTATGATTTTTATGTACTTAGGTAATTGTATGCAATCCATTCTTGCTACTCCACTGCATATAACTAATTTCGATATACAATCTGGATATTTAATAGCTAATTCTAATGCTGTTCTACCTCCTCCACTACTTCCAAGTATAAAAGGTTTATTTATATTAAGTTTTTTTATAAATTCATATACATCTTTTGCAGACTCTTCATAGCTTAATTCACAATTCTTTTGACTTTTTCCACAGCATCTTCTGTCAAAAATATATACTAAAAATTCTCTTGATAATTCTCTAGCAATATACTTCATTGCACTAGTATCAACACTATTAGGATTAAGTAATATTATAGGCTTTCCTTGTCCTATAACTTTATAATGAATTTTTATATTATTAACATTTATGTACATTTCTTTAACTCCTTTTATTGCAAAATATAAGATTTAAATTACATATACTATTTATATAGTATTCTAGCATTATTAAAAATAAAAATATACTTTAATGCTGTAGAAATGACTATATAACTAAAAAATTTAATTTTACCAGTAGAGTAGTCCGAAGAGTTAGTATATATTGTTTTTTCAAATATTAATGTGTGATTGGAATAGTTTTAGAAATTCTTAGCGAAATCTTGGGGGGATGTTCGTGGCTTTTCGACTTTGGAGAAAAGAGCACAGAAAGGGGCACCCGAGATTACGCTTAGAATTTCTTAAACTATGGAATGAGCCATTAATATTTGAAAAAAACAATATATACTAACTCTTCGGACGGTCAATTTAAAGCACAATAATATGAATTATCACTATATAGTCGGCTATATCTTAAAGCACATTTTCAAAATTAATCACACAAACGAACTCAAATTTGTGTTAATAATCTCCGTCCCCCAGTAACAAAATTTTATGACAACTTTAATTTTTTGCCCCGTCCCCAAATGAAACGTCCCCAAATGAAAAGGACAAAGTTATCCTTTGTCCTTTTTATCTACTGTACCGTCAACACTGTATTTTCACTATTTAAATCCATTGTATATGTTTTTCCATTTGCCAATATTCCATTAATATACACTTTTATTGAAATATTTCCCTTTCCTTCCACAGTTAGATTTAGATTTTCAGTCTCTCTAGAAACTTTCTTATCATAAATTGTATCTCCAGAAACTAAAACTTTTATAGTAACATTTTTAGATGTTTCATCAGAATTTTCTGAATCATCATCTGATACATATGCATTAGCTAATGATTTTACATTTATATTAACAGTTCCTTGCTTATTTTTCTCAATTTTATTTACAGTTATTGTTATTGCAGATCCTTCATCTACAGATGTTCCTGCATCAATACTTTGTTTTAATACTACTCCATCACTCTTTGAAGTATCTTCTTCTTCCACAAAATTTACTTCTAATCCTAATGATGTTAATGTATTTTTTGCTTCGTCTTTACTTTTACCTAATACAGAAGTTACAGTAACTTTTTTTATTCCAGTACCAGTACTAACATGTAATTTTACTTTTGTTCCTGTTTCTATTTCTGTACCTTCACTTGTTTCTTGGCTTATTACATAACCAGATTCAACCTTCTGGCTAGTTTCTTCTATTTTTTCTATTTCTATTCCCAATTCCTTTAATGTAGATTCTGCTTTTGTATATTCCAAACCTATGACTTTTGGCATTTTTACTAGCTCTTTTCCTTTACTTAATACTACATTTACTGTGCTGCCTTCTTTTACAGAGTAATTATTTATATATGCCGGATCTTGAGAAATAACATATCCAGCTTCTATTTCCGCATTATATTCTTCTCTAGATACATTAAATTTTAATTTTGATGCTTCTATTTTTTGTTTTGCTTCTTCTTTGCTTACTCCTACAACATTTGGAATTTGAACATCTTCTGGTGTTGATGAATTAATAACAGTTAATGTAATAACTAAAGTAGCGACAAATATTAGTATAAATAATAATACAATTAATGCAATTTTTGTTTTTGGATGTTCTGCAAAAAAAGTACCAATTTTTCCTTTTTTCTTTTCTGGCTCTTCCTCTTTAGTTACATTGGAATTACTTTCTGGAATATTAATTGTAGGTATCTTTCTAGTATAACTATCTTCATAATTTCTTTCTTCTATAAATCCACCTTCTGGTCTTTTTAAAGCTAAGTTTAAATCTTTTATCATTTCAGTTGCATTTTGATATCTTTCATTTGGATCTTTTTTTAGAGCCTTCATTATTATTTGATTTACTGCAAATGGTATGTTTTTATTTATTTTTATAGGCTCTATTGGATTTTCCTGCATATGTTTTAAGGCAACAGAAACTGGTGTATCTGCATCAAATGGAACTTTTCCAGTTACCATTTCATACATTACAACACCTAGTGAATATAAGTCTGATTTTGAATCTGTATAACCTCCTCTAGCGTGCTCTGGTGAAAAATAATGTACAGAACCTAATGTTGTTCCAAAAGCTGTAATTGTTGAATTAGAAACTGCTTTTGCGATTCCAAAATCTGTGACTTTTGCGACACCATCTTCAGTAATCATTATATTATGTGGTTTAATGTCTCTATGAATTATGTTATTTTTATGAGCCATTTCTAGTGCAGATGCTATTTGTATCGCTATATTTATAGACCATTTCCATGATAAAAAACCATCTTCATCTATTATTTGTTTTAGAGTTTTTCCTTGAATTAGTTCCATAACAATATAATACACATTATATTCTTGACCTACATCATACACAGAAACTATATTAGGATGAGTAAGTCTTGCAGCTGATTGTGCTTCTGCATTAAATCTTTTTATAAATTCTTCATCTGTTGTAAACTCTTCTCTTAGTACTTTTACTGCAACATATCTATTTAAAATTTGATCTAAAGATTTATAAACAGTTGCCATTCCACCATTTCCAATTTTTTCTAATATCTTATACCTATTTCCTATAACACTACCTTCTAAATTCATATTTTACACTCTCTCCTTATAATATGATTACAGCTGTAATATTATCATATCCACCCAGCTCATTTGCTTTTTTTACTAAATTCTTACTTGCTTCTTTAGGATTTTCTTTTATTATTTCATATATTTTGTTATCTTTTAACATGTTTGTTAATCCATCTGAGCACATTAGTAATATATCATCTTTTAGAAATCCTTTAACCATTACATCTGGTTCTACAAAAGGTGTACAACCTAATGCTTTTGTTAACATATTTTTTTTAGGATGATTATAGGCTTCTTCTTTTGTAATATTACCTTCTTTTACTAATTGTTCTACATAACTATGGTCTACTGTCAGTTTTCTGAAAAATTCTTTTCTTAATCTATAAACTCTACTATCTCCTATATGTCCAATATATACTTTATTTGAATATATTAAACATACATCAATTGTTGTTCCCATTCCATTTAGTTCTTCTATCTCTTTTGATTCTTCATATACTACCATATTAGCATATTCAATGGCATTCTTAATTAGTTCTAAAATTAGCTCTTTTTCTTTTTTTATTTCTTCAAAATTATTACGTATATAATTTTTAGCTGATTCTATAGCTAATTTACTAGCAATTTCTCCACCTTTATATCCTCCCATTCCATCTGCTACTATATATAATTTAATTTCATCATTTTCATCAGATATGTAGTAACTATCTTGATTCATATCTCTAACTTTACCTATATCTGTACTAGCAAAAGCTTCCATAAAACCTCCTATTTCTAGACATTTATTTAATGATTTCTGTTGCATTATTTATTTTTAATTTATTGTAAACTTTTTTAATTGCTAAAATATTATTCTTTTAAATTTTTTCTTCTTAGTTGACCACATGCTGCATCAATGTCAGATCCTAGCTCTCTTCTTATTGTTGCAACAATACCATTTTCGTTTAAAAAATCCCTAAATTTTAAGATGTTTTCATTTGTACTTTTTGAAAATTTTCCATTTTCAATTTTATTTATTGGAATTAAATTTACATGACACAACATTCCTTTTAGTAATTTTACTAGTTTTTTAGCATCATCTAAATTATCATTATTATCTTTTGCCAGAGCATATTCAAAAGAAATTCTTTTATTTGTTATCTTAATATAATCTTTACATGCTTTCATTAGCTCTTCTATATTATATTTATTATTTATTGGCATCATGCTACTTCTTTTTTCATCTGTCGTTGCATGTAATGATATTGATAATGTACACTGAATATTTTCATTTGCTAAATCATATATTCTTGGAACTATTCCACTTGTAGATACACTTATATGTCTTGTTCCTATGTTTAGTCCTTTTTGATTATTTAGTATTTTTATAGCCTTGATTACATTGTCATAATTATCTAATGGCTCTCCTATTCCCATAAACACTATATTTGATATTTTATCATTAATATCTTGCTCTACTGCCAAAATTTGCTCTACAATTTCACCTGCAGTTAAACTTCTTATAAATTTAATACCTGTTGATGCACAAAATTTGCAACCCATTTTACATCCTATTTGTGATGATACACATACTGTTTTTCCATGGTGGTATTGCATCAATACTGTTTCTATTGCATTACCATCTAATACATCAAATAAATATTTTTTTGTTCCATCTGATGATTCTTGCTTTTTTATTATATTATAGTTGCATATATTATAATTTTCTTTTAGCTTTTCTCTTAACTCCAATGATAAATTTGTCATTTCATCAAAACTTTTTACTTTTTCTACATACAGCCATTTAAATATTTGCTCTGCTCTGAATTTTTTCTCACCCAAATTGATTAGCTCTTCTTGCAGTTCATCTAAATTATAATCTTTAATATTTTTCATAATAAATATTTTTTCCTTCTCTTTTTTCTGTGAAGGTTATATCATATATTTAATATTTTTTCAAGTGTATAGATTTAATTATCAATAAATTTACTTTCGTGCTTTAATATAAACAGTTTAAATACAATATAACTATAAATTATATCACTATAAAAAAATGCACACTCAGAGCTCACATTTTTAACGTCCAAAATGTGCACTAAATGTACATAGCTTTCAAAATAAATTACACTGCTGTTAAACATAAATTTATCATATATACAATATATGTTCCAAAAAATATTATACCATTTAATCTTGTCATTTCATCTTTTTTTCCTATAAAAGGGAATATGCATAATAACAATGTTGCTAATATTAAAATAAAAAAATCTTTATTATAACTTACTGAATAAACTATTGGAGAAATGCATGCTGAAACACCAATTATTAACAATATATTAAATATACATGACCCTATTATATTTCCTATAGCTATGTCTATCTCACCTTTTTTAGTAGCTACTATTGATGTAACAAGTTCTGGTAAACTTGTTGCTATAGACACGATTGTTAAACTTACCATTTTTTCCGACATTCCTAATATTTTCGCAAGATTTGTTGCACTGTCTACTACAAAATCTCCTCCAAATTTTAAAAATACTATACCTATTATTATAAAAAAAATTGACTTAATCATATATTTCTTAGAATCTACGTTTATATTAACTATAATTAAATCTTTGTTTATTCCGTCAAAATCTTTACCTTTTTTTGACATTATTATATTATAAATTATAAACGTTAAACACACTACTAACAATATTACACCTTCAGTTCTATTTATAATATTGCTTTGTCCATTTATATGATTATTTGCCAATATAAATAATAATACTGTAACAATTAGAGCAAATGGACTTTCAAAATATTTAGTTTCTTTTTTAAATTTTAAATTTTTAATAGTTGCACATAAACCTAGTATTAGTAATAAATTTGATATATTACTTCCTATTGAATTTCCTATTGATAAATCTGAATGTCCATTTAATGCAGATGTTAAACTTACCATTAGCTCTGGCATTGATGTTCCTATAGATACTATCGTCAATCCTATGATTAGCTCTGGAATGTGAAATTTTTTTGCGATATTGCTTCCACCTTCTACTAAAAAATCTGCTCCTTTTACTAGTAATATAAATCCTATTATCATAAAAATTATTTGTAAAATCATATCATATCTCCCTGTTTTTATTGTTTGCTGTTTTATAATTTTTATGCATATTGGGGACGGAGCAAAAAATTAAAGTTGTCATAATGTATGCAGTAAGGACCGAGATTATTGAGACAAATTGGAGTTTGTAAGGCTGATTAATTTTGAAAAAGTGCTTTAAAATAAGCCGACTATATAGTTGATAATTCATATTGTGTGCTTTAAGT
>ENA-UOJD01001583-UOJD01001583.1-human-gut-metagenome-genome-assembly--contig:-P48-NODE-1583-length-22408-cov-5.950387_pt1 | contig 22408 bp, 18 predicted proteins | sample MGYA00242342_ERZ723889 | MGnify/ENA metagenome assembly ERZ723889
AATCAATGCCAAGACCAAAGTAAAAACATTCAAACTCAAATTCAAAGACTGTGCGGGTATCCCCAATAAAAAAGCGCAAATAAAATTAACCAAGCGAGCCACATGCGAGGGGACTGCTAATGACGGTGCAGGGTTCGCAAATGGTTCCACAGCCACAGATAAAGCAAGTGCCGTCGCCGTTGAAGTCTGGAGCACCGAAACTCCGGCAACAGGGAGAGCAACACAATTTAGTTGTGTGACACCAGCATCTCAAGAGGTAACTATTTCCACTGCTGCCAATGCGGTTGTTTATTACCCGATGAGTGCTCGCCTGGTCGTTGAAAAAAATAAAACCGTAAGTAATGTCACTGCAGGTAAATTTTCTGCACCTGCCACATTTACAGTAACCTATAACTAACAGACTGACAGATTCAGGAACTATATATGCATCCCACTCAACGTAAGCTGATGAAGAGAATAATTCTGTTTCTGTCATTACTGTTTCCCATTACCTGTCCAGCGATCGCTGGACAGGATATTGACCTTGTTGCCAATGTAAAAAACAGCACCTGCAAAAGCGGAATCAGTAACCAGGGTAATATTGATCTTGGCGTCGTTGGGGTGGGATATTTTTCAGGTAATGTTACTCCTGAAAGCTATCAACCAGGTGGAAAAGAGTTCACTGTCACTGTCTCAGACTGTGCATTACAGGGAACTGGCGATGTGCTAAATCAGTTACATATTGATTTTAGAGCCCTTAGCGGTGTCATGGCTGCAGGCTCCAGGCAAATATTTGCCAATGAAGTGACAACCGGGGCTAAAAATGTCGGTGTCGTTCTCTTTTCCATTCAGGACCCGGCCAATATATTCAATGTTCTTAGTTCAGCGGGAAATTCTCGTTCAATCTATCCAGTAATGACTTCTGCCCTGAATAATTCGTCATGGAAATTTTATGCCAGAATGCAAAAAATCGATCCCGCGCTGGATGTCATATCTGGCCAGGTGATGAGTCATATATTAGTTGATGTGCACTACGAATAATATATCAAAACAAACGACTGCTATTATGACAGCAGCGAATAGTGGGTAATCATGAAGACATTCTTCAAATACTTTGTTTTTTTAGTACTATCCTGCTCTTGCTTTACAGCGATTAGTAAGGATACAAGTTTTCTTGTTGGTAACAATGCCGGGGTAGGCGATGGTAATTTCAACGGCCCGAGCACTGCGGCTCAGGTCACTTTTAGATATGCATCAACAACCAATAATTTAGTTTTTTATAAACCTACTCAACTTGGCCCGACAGGTGTTAAATTACGCTGGGAACAATTAGATACAGCCAGCGGTGGCGGTTTTCTTTACTGTAATGCCTCTGACAGGGCAAATCCAGATGGACTAATGGATATTGAAAATGCCATGGCTGATTCTGGTAAAACCTATGGTGGACATAAGTTATTTAAAACCTCTGTCCCAGGCTTGTATTACACTCTATTTATTGCAAAACTTTGGTCTGCATATTCAACAAAAACAACTATTAGCGACTCTGGTTTATATATTGGAGATACCACACCACAAAAATTCCAGTGGATCATCACAGACCCTGATCTACAACATATCGGCTGCGATAACGCGATGCGGTACGATAGATTCTGGGCCATCGGCGGTGTTGTACACGATCTTACGATTGAATTTTATACTGATACCGATTTTAACCCTACAACAAACCAGGACGTATCATTGTCCAGTAATTCGACATATCTTTATGCGTTTAAGGCCTACAGTCCCGGTTCTCGTGTTGTTGATCACAGCCATCACCTTTATATCGACTTTGATCTACTCAATGTTAAATTAACTAACCCCACCTGCTTTACTGCTGTACTTACCGGAAAATCAGTAAGTGGTTCGACGGTAAAAATGGGAGAATATGCACCAGGGCAGATTAAAAATGGTGCTACTCCGGTTCCTTTTGATATTTCTCTCCAGAACTGTGTTCGCGTTGGCGATATAGAGACAAAGCTATCTTCAGGGAAGCTGGGTACAGAAAATAAGCAACTCCTGGGTAACACTCTTACTGGAAGCGGCGCAGCAAAAGGCGTTGCGGTATTGATTGAAGGATTAGCAAACAGAAAAAGTGCCCTAATGATACTGAAACCGAATGATTCAACTTCTGTTTATAAAGATAATACGGGTCAGGCTCAGGATCACGATTCAGATGCAATTTACCCAGAAGATCAAGGTATAACATATCCACTTCATTTCCAGGCGACGTTAAAGCAAGACGGAAATATTGCTATCGAACCAGGAGAATTTAAAGCCACCAGTACTTTCCAGGTAACCTATCCCTGATAACATTGTGGCACCGTCTGGTAATGGCGGTGCCACAATAGATAAATCTTTGCCCCCACCAATGTGGCTGATAAAATGCCAGACAGCACGACATTACTTATCAGGATACGTTATGAAACCAACCACTATTGCTTCATTGCAAAAATGCAAACAAGAAAAAAAACGTTTCGCGACCATCACTGCTTACGATTATAGCTTCGCAAAACTGTTTGCCGAAGAAGGACTTAACGTCATGCTGGTCGGCGATTCTCTGGGCATGACGGTTCAGGGGCATGACTCCACGCTACCGGTTACCGTTGCTGATATCGCCTACCACACTGCCGCCGTGCGTCGCGGCGCGCCAAACTGCCTTCTGTTAGCAGACCTGCCATTTATGGCGTATGCCACGCCGGAACAAGCCTTTGAAAACGCCGCAACGGTAATGCGTGCCGGAGCCAACATGGTCAAAATTGAAGGCGGTGAGTGGCTGGTAGAAACCGTACAAATGCTGACCGAACGTGCCGTTCCAGTTTGTGGTCATTTAGGCCTAACCCCACAGTCAGTAAATATTTTCGGTGGCTACAAAGTCCAGGGGCGCGGCGATGAAGCGGCCGATCGACTGCTCAGCGATGCATTAGCCTTAGAAGCTGCTGGGGCACAACTGCTGGTACTGGAGTGCGTGCCGGTTGAACTGGCGAAACGCATTACCGAAGCACTGGCGATCCCGGTTATCGGTATTGGCGCAGGCAACGTCACTGACGGGCAAATCCTCGTGATGCACGACGCGTTCGGCATTACCGGCGGTCATATTCCTAAATTCGCCAAAAATTTCCTCGCCGAAACGGGCGACATCCGCGCGGCTGTGCGGCAGTATATGGCTGAAGTGGAGTCCGGCGTTTATCCGGGCGAAGAACACAGTTTCCATTGAGGAGTGACGTTGTGTTAATTATCGAAACCCTGCCGCTGCTGCGTCAGCAAATCCGCCGCCTGCGTATGGAAGGTAAGCGCGTGGCGCTGGTGCCCACCATGGGTAACCTGCACGACGGCCATATGAAGCTGGTCGACGAAGCCAAAGCCCGCGCCGATGTGGTCGTCGTCAGTATTTTCGTTAACCCAATGCAGTTTGACCGCCCGGAAGATCTGGCACGTTATCCACGGACCTTGCAAGAGGACTGCGAAAAGCTGAACAAACGTAAAGTGGATTTAGTTTTCGCGCCTTCGGTAAAAGAGATCTACCCGAACGGTACAGAAACCCACACCTATGTTGATGTTCCTGGTCTTTCCACCATGCTGGAAGGTGCCAGCCGTCCGGGACATTTTCGCGGCGTTTCGACTATTGTCAGCAAGCTGTTCAACCTGGTCCAGCCGGACATCGCTTGCTTCGGCGAAAAGGACTTTCAGCAACTGGCGCTGATCCGCAAAATGGTTGCCGATATGGGCTTTGATATTGAGATTATCGGCGTACCGATTATGCGCGCCAAAGACGGTCTGGCGCTGAGTTCCCGTAACGGTTATCTGACGGCGGAACAACGCAAAATTGCGCCCGGTCTGTACAAGGTTTTAAGTTCGATTGCCGACAAATTGCAGGCTGGCGAACGGGATCTCGATGAAATTATTGCCATTGCCGGGCAAGAACTGAATGAAAAAGGCTTCCGCGCCGATGATATTCAGATTCGTGATGCCGACACATTGCTGGAAGTCTCTGAAAACAGCAAACGCGCAGTGATTCTGGTAGCCGCCTGGCTTGGCGATGCTCGCCTGATCGACAACAAAATGGTCGAACTGGCGTAATGCTTAACTGGCGCTACGGCTGATGGCGCCAGCTATTCATTGCCACGTTATCTGTAAGCGATTATTCATAACGCAGACTAGTTAGTTAGAGTTAATTAGCTTATCTATCTCTGCAAGAGGTAAATTTGCCAACTCTGCAACGTCTTCCCGAGACATTCCTTTACTCAGAAGACGCTGGGCCAGTCTTACCTTCTGGAGTCCCTCTTTATATCCCTTCTGAAATCCCTTCTCTTCAAACCACTGCGCCAACGTCTGCCTGGTTTCTCTCCGTGTCTTTATTTCCATATGTTCCCTTAATTATCTGGTCAGTTAACAATAACAATTATCTGGCTATAACTGATAATGCAGATAACTTAGCTAATCAGCTTATCAACCTCAGCAAGAGGTAAATTTGCCATCTCTGCAACGTCTTCCCGAGACATCCCTTTACTCAGAAAACGCAGGGCGAATTCCTGTCTTACTTCCTGTCTAACCTCTTGTATTACCTCCTGTCTTACCTCCTGTCTTACCTCCTGCCTTCCCCTCTCTTCAAACCACTGCGCCAGCGTCATCATAGACTCCCCTCCCGTTTCCCTGTCTCGCAACACACCATAAAACAAATCCGCTTGTTCAGTATGACCGCGTTGCAGCATATAGTTTTGCATGGCAACTAACTGACTTCCGCTAGTGTACCCTTCGTCAATCAGCGTGACCAGTTGCTCCAGCAATAACATTAAGTCGCGCTGGCGAATATGCTTTTGCAGTAGTTCGAGAATCGCAATCCGCCGGTGCTGCATGATTTCGTCATCCGGCGTGATGGTGATATCCACCAGCGGGAAAGGGTTGTTGTAAACGCGTCGCGCCAGCTCCGGCGAGTAAAACATATCAAACCAGCACATTGAGAGCGGATAAGGTGTGGCCTCGCCCTGATAAAACAGAATCGGCACCACCAGCGGCAGCTTATCGTGATCCGCCTCCAGATGCCGGTGCATGGCGGCAATGGCATAGCGCATCATGCGAAAGGTCATTTTCTTATCCGGCTTGCTTTGATGTTCAATCACCACATGCAAATAACCGGGATTACCCTGCATTTGCACGGAATAGAGCACGTCAGTGCTGTGCCCTTTCAGGCTTTCTTCAATAAAACTCCCCGACTCAAGATGCAGAGTGTCGAGGTCACACAGTTCGCGTAGCTCCGCTGGCAAATGGATATCCAGAAAGTCGCGAGCCGTTTCCGCATGCATTAAAAATTGTTTAAACACCGCATCATGCGGTGTGGTACTCGGTGCATCCATCTCCCCTGCCTTCCGTGTTGTCTTGCGTGAAGGCAGTATCCAGTCAAGGTGTGCCGTCGTCAGCCGCCTCTTTAGTGTTTACCGAGCAGCGTTCAGATAAATTTCAATTGGTTACAGGCGTTACATGGCACGCTTCGGCACGGTACGCAAACTGCTGATGCAAATGCCGTCAGATGAGTAGACACTAAACAAAAATCGGGCAATACTGCGTGAGAATTTCCTCAAAGCAGGCATCGCCTGCTTCGTTAACGACAGGGTAGAAAGGTAGAAGTTATGATTCGCACGATGCTGCAGGGCAAACTCCACCGCGTGAAAGTGACTCATGCGGACCTGCACTATGAAGGTTCTTGCGCCATTGATCAGGATTTTCTTGACGCAGCCGGTATTCTCGAAAACGAAGCCATTGATATCTGGAATGTTACCAACGGCAAGCGTTTCTCCACCTATGCCATCGCGGCAGAACGCGGTTCGAGAATTATTTCTGTCAACGGTGCGGCGGCCCACTGCGCCAGCGTCGGCGATATTGTCATCATCGCCAGCTTCGTTACCATGCCAGATGAAGAAGCTCGCACCTGGCGACCCAACGTCGCCTATTTTGAAGGCGACAACGAAATGAAACGTACCGCGAAAGCGATTCCGGTACAGGTTGCCTGATTGTTATCCCTGCGGCTGGTTACTCACCAGCCGCGACATCGTCTCCAGCGAATCTGTTCTTAAGATATAAAGTCGTTTTAGTAACAACGGATTATCCCCCGGTTTTACTTTGCCTTTCATGGTCGTCACCGCCAGGTGAAATCCGGCTTCTTTTGCTGCCTTCACGGCTTTGTCATTAAATCCGCCAAATGGATAAGAAAGATACAAAACATGCGGATTAAATTGCGCCAGAGCGCGGCGTGAACGTGCAAAATCAAACAGAATATTGTGCTCACTACGGCTCAGCAATATAGGCCGCCGATAACCATCTATCCGATGCAAAAAATGAGTATGTGACTGGAAATCAAATACATCGCGAATTTCGTTAAGTTCAGAAACGCTCATAAATTGCAGCGATTTTGGGTTCCATTTCTGCGGGTGACGTTTGATGCGCGAGGTAACAATAAACGCCGTCGCCTTCATGCCATATTGTTTCAACACAGGATACGCATAGCGGCTCACCGACTTGAGGCCATCATCAAAGGTAATCACCACCGCTCGCGCAGGGAGATTGATCTTATTCTTCACGTAACCTTCCAGCTGCGCCATGCTCAGTGTCGCGTATCCCCTGTCGCGCAGCCAGGCCATCTGGTTATTGAAAGCGCGTACCGAGGTGGTCGTCGAAGTATGGCGAAAACGGGTGTTTTCTTCATCGCGCAAAATATGGTGATAGGTTAGCACCGGCAGGCCATTATCGGGTTGGGCATCCAGCGCGCTGATATAGGCCAGTCGATCGCCAATACGGATCTGATACCAGGTTTGATTTAACCTGTCTTTCAGTTTATGCAAAATCGGGTAGCGCAAATTGTCCGCCAGTACTCCAAATGGCGCACTGCCCACACTCGGCGCGTTATAGACCGGCGTATCTTTCCAGGTAACTAAGTTCTGATTACTCAGCGGCTTGTTGAGGTCACCCAAACCGTCTTCAACTTTTTGTCGCCCCTGAACCGGCTCGAGATGCCCTTTATCGATAAACCCTTTGCCAAAGCCAAAATTAAATACGTAATAACTTGCGGCAGTGGGCTCCACGGCAATGATTTGTCCGGCCCGAATATTCCCCACCGTCACCATCTTGTCACCAATTTGCGCCCAGACCGCGGCATTTTCGATGGTTTGCATATAACGGGCAGGTAACGCGGCACTGACACTTGCGGTAAACAGCATCAGCAGGAGAATAACAGCTTGTTTGTACATGAAAAAATAACCGAGGGTGAAACAACGCTTTTATTGTAGCAAAAGCGTCATCAGAATCGCGGGTTAATACTCATACAAATTATGTTTGAGGACGAAAGGCGGATTTTTTTGTTGCTGGTGCCAAAGACTACTCACCTCCGGCGCACCCAGTTCGACAATACGCTCGCGAAACGCTGAACTGGTCATGGTTTCACGGCAAGCCATCATCTGTTCAATTAACGGTAACGTGACACCAGAAATCACTTCGCAACGGGAGTGTTTGTGGCTTAATAATGAAGCCACGCGGTACGGTGGCGCTCCGGCTATATCGGTTAAGAAGATAACGCCTTCACCAGAGTCCGTTTCATGCAAGGCATCGCACATCATGCGGCTGAGCATATTAGAGCTTAATCCGCGCCAGAAATTCACGGCCCGGCACTGAAGAAGTGCCCCATGTTTTTTCTCCAGCGCATCCAGTATCTCTTGCGCCCGGTCATCGTGACAGGTAATTACCCAACCTAACATCGCCTTCCTCCTTAGCCGAAAATCAGTCTACCCTGACCATTGTTGATAAAGGGTGATAGCCGTCAAAACTCCTCTCCCCCAAATCCAGAGGAGAGGAAATAGCCTTAGCTACGCAAACCACGTCCACGTTGGATCAGCGACCAACAGATCAAATAAAACGCCACAATAAAGACCACCAGTACGCCAAAGGTAGTGACCAGCGGAACATCATTGATACCGAGGAAGCCGTAGCGGAAACCACTGATCATATAAACGATTGGATTCAGGTGCGACAGCCCTTGCCAGAACGGCGGCAACAAAGTCAGGGAGTAAAACACCCCGCCCAAATACGTGAGTGGCGTTAACACAAAGGTTGGCACCAGGCTGATGTCATCGAACGTTTTGGCAAACACGCCGTTCAGCAAACCCGCAAGGGAGAATAGCACCGCAGTGAGCACCAGGGTTAAGGCAACGAATACCCACGAATGCACCTGAAACGGCACAAAAAACAGTGAAATTGCTGTCACCAGCATGCCAACAAGCAGTCCGCGCGCTACGCCACCACCAACATATCCGGCAATAATCACGTGAGTCGGTACGGGTGCAACCAGCAGCTCTTCAATATTACGCTGGAACTTGGCACCAAAAAATGATGACGCGACGTTAGCGTAGGCGTTGGTGATCACCGACATCATGATCAGCCCCGGTACGATGAACTGCATGTAGCTGAAGCCATGCATATCGCCAATACGCGAACCAATCAGGTTACCGAAGATAATAAAGTAAAGGGTCATGGTGATGACTGGCGGCACCAGCGTCTGCACCCAGATACGCATAAAGCGATGGATCTCTTTCGCCCAGATGCTTTTTAGCGCCACCCAGTAAAGATGCATCATGTGCGATCTCCTTGTTTTTCATTAACCAGTGAAACAAACAGCTCTTCCAGACGGTTAGCTTTGTTACGCATACTTAATACCTGAATGCCCTGCTCACTTAACTGCGTAAATACGCTGTTGATCCCCTGCTCACGCAGCACTTCAACTTCCAGCGTCGCGGTATCGACCAGTCGATACTGATAGCCATCGAGCTTCGGTAACGGACTTTTCGGTGCGAGATCGAGAATAAAGGTTTCTGATTTCAGCTTCGCCAGCAGCGCCTTCATCGAGGTATTTTCCACCAGCTCACCGTGTTGAATAATGCCGATATTGCGGCACAGCATTTCTGCTTCTTCCAGGTAGTGTGTGGTGAGAATGATGGTGGTGCCTTTGTCGTTTAAATCCTTCAAAAAGCCCCACATTGAGCGGCGAAGTTCAATATCCACGCCTGCGGTCGGTTCGTCGAGAATCAGTAGTTTAGGTTCATGCATTAACGCACGGGCAATCATTAAACGGCGCTTCATCCCGCCAGATAACATACGCGCACGTTCGTTGCGTTTTCCCCATAGATCGAGTTGTTTAAGATACTTTTCGCTGCGAATGTACGCTTCTTTGCGCTCCACACCGTAGTACCCTGCCTGATTCACCACAATTTGCTGCACGGTTTCAAACGGGTTGAAGTTAAATTCCTGCGGCACCAGTCCCAACTGACGTTTAGCGTTCACGACATCCTTCTCGAGATCGTAACCAAATACGCTGACCCGCCCGGAGGTTTTATTTACCAGAGAGCTGATAATACCGATAGTGGTCGATTTTCCGGCCCCGTTCGGCCCGAGAAGCGCATAAAAATCACCCGCTTCGACCTGCAAATCGATTCCACGAAGCGCCTGAACGCCGCCTGGATAGGTTTTTTTAAGCTGTTGAAGTTCCAGTGCAATGGTCATAAATTTTTACTTACCTTACGTTCTTACACTTTATCTGTGGTTTAAATCGTCCCGGAGTTGCCCTATATTAGCCAAACGTAATTATTTGGTTACAGGTCGTTAACCTCCATGAAAGACATAGATACACTCATCAGCAACAATGCACTATGGTCAAAAATGCTGGTGGAAGAGGATCCCGGGTTTTTTGAGAAACTGGCACAAGCGCAAAAACCGCGCTTTCTATGGATTGGATGTTCCGACAGTCGCGTTCCTGCAGAACGTTTAACCGGTCTTGAGCCGGGCGAACTCTTTGTTCACCGTAATGTTGCTAACCTGGTCATTCACACCGACCTGAACTGCCTTTCCGTGGTTCAGTATGCAGTGGATGTACTCGAAGTTGAACACATTATTATCTGTGGCCACTACGGTTGCGGCGGCGTACAAGCCGCAGTTGAAAACCCGGAACTGGGGCTTATCAACAACTGGCTGCTGCATATCCGCGATATCTGGTTCAAACATAGCTCATTGCTCGGCGAAATGCCGCAAGAGCGCCGTCTGGATACCTTGTGTGAACTGAACGTCATGGAACAGGTGTATAACCTGGGCCACTCCACCATTATGCAATCAGCGTGGAAACGCGGGCAGAAAGTTACCATTCACGGCTGGGCCTACGGCATTCACGACGGCTTGCTGCGTGATCTGGATGTCACAGCGACTAACCGCGAAACCCTTGAGCAACGTTACCGTCACGGGATCTCCAACCTCAAGCTGAAACACGCCAACCACAAATAAAAATGCCATGCCGGATGCAACACATCCGGCAACTTCACACTTACTCGTCCAGCAGAATCACTTTGCCGATATACGGCAGATGACGGTAACGCTGTGCGTAATCAATGCCGTAACCCACCACAAACTCATCCGGGATCGAGAAACCGATAAATTCTACCGGGACGTTCACTTCACGACGGGACGGTTTATCCAGCAGCGTACAAATCGCCAGCGACTTCGGTTCGCGCAGGCTTAAGATCTCACGCACTTTCGACAGTGTATTCCCCGAGTCGATGATATCTTCAACAATCAGCACGTCCTTGCCACGGATATCTTCATCCAGATCTTTGAGGATTTTCACATCACGGGTGGTGGACATGCCGCTACCGTAGCTGGAGGCGGTCATAAAGTCGACTTCATGAGATACCTGAACTTCACGGCACAGGTCCGCCATAAACATAAATGAGCCACGCAGCAGACCCACCAGCACCATATCGCTGCCGCTGTCTTTGTAACGCTCAGTAATCTGACGACCCAGTTCGGCGATACGCGCTTTAATCTCCGCTTCGGGGATCATTACTTCTACAGTATGTTTCATATCTATAACCATATGATTTAAAAACAAATCACTTCGCACGGGCAGGTTTTGGCACCGCAACAAAGCGCAAGACACGCAGTATACCAGTAAAACTATTCATTCGCGGAATCTGTTAATAAAGCTCGAATTGTGATGACGATCACACATGTTAAAACCTATAATTAATTGCTACTAAAATATTAATGAATTGAAATGGTGTCTCTTTATGGCAATTAACAATACCGGCTCGCGGCGATTACTCGTCACGCTAACAGCCCTTTTTGCAGCGCTTTGCGGGCTGTATCTACTCATTGGCGGAGGCTGGCTGGTCGCGATTGGCGGCTCCTGGTACTACCCTATCGCTGGCCTTGTGATGCTCGGCGTCGCCTGGATGCTGTGGCGCAGTAAACGCGCCGCGCTTTGGCTGTACGCAGCCCTGCTGCTCGGCACTATGATTTGGGGCGTCTGGGAAGTGGGTTTCGACTTCTGGGCGCTGACTCCGCGCAGCGACATTCTGGTCTTCTTCGGCATCTGGCTGATCCTGCCGTTTGTCTGGCGTCGCCTGGTCATTCCTGCCAGCGGCGCAGTTGCCGTACTGGTGGTCGCACTGCTGATTAGCGGTGGTATCCTGACCTGGGCCGGATTTAACGATCCGCAGGAAATCAGCGGCACCTTAAGCGCCGATGCCACACCTGCCGAAGCCATCTCCCCCGTTGCCGATCAGGACTGGCCTGCCTATGGTCGCAATCAGGAAGGCCAACGCTTTTCACCCCTGAAACAAATTAACGCTGATAACGTCCACAAGCTGAAAGAAGCCTGGGTGTTCCGTACTGGCGATGTGAAGCAGCCGAACGATCCAGGTGAAATCACCAATGAAGTGACGCCAATTAAAGTGGGCGACACCCTTTACCTGTGTACCGCGCATCAACGTCTGTTTGCGCTGGATGCCGCCAGCGGTAAAGAGAAATGGCATTACGATCCTGAGCTGAAAACCAACGAGTCCTTCCAGCACGTAACCTGCCGTGGCGTCTCTTATCATGAAGCCAAAGCAGAAACTGCTTCGCCGGAAGTGATGGCGGATTGCCCGCGTCGTATCATTCTTCCGGTCAATGATGGTCGACTGATTGCGATTAACGCTGAAAACGGCAAGCTGTGCGAAACCTTCGCCAATAAAGGCGTGCTCAATCTGCAAAGCAATATGCCGGACACCAAACCGGGTCTGTATGAACCGACTTCGCCGCCGATTATCACCGATAAAACCATCGTGATGGCCGGTTCAGTCACCGACAACTTCTCAACCCGCGAAACGTCTGGCGTGATCCGTGGTTTTGATGTCAACACCGGGGAGCTGCTGTGGGCTTTTGATCCGGGCGCGAAAGACCCGAATGCGATCCCGTCTGACGAACACACCTTTACCTTTAACTCACCAAACTCGTGGGCACCAGCGGCCTATGACGCGAAGCTGGATCTGGTCTATCTGCCGATGGGCGTGACCACGCCGGATATCTGGGGCGGTAACCGCACACCGGAACAGGAACGTTATGCCAGCTCGATTCTGGCGCTGAATGCCACTACCGGGAAACTGGCGTGGAGCTACCAGACCGTTCACCACGACCTGTGGGATATGGATCTTCCGGCACAGCCGACGCTGGCGGACATCACCGTTAATGGTCAGAAAGTGCCGGTTATTTACGCTCCGGCGAAAACCGGCAACATTTTTGTGCTCGATCGTCGTAATGGTGAACTGGTGGTTCCGGCCCCGGAAAAACCGGTTCCCCAAGGTGCTGCCAAAGGCGATTACGTGACCCCTACTCAACCCTTCTCGGAACTGAGCTTCCGTCCGACGAAAGATTTGAGCGGTGCGGATATGTGGGGAGCCACCATGTTTGACCAGTTGGTGTGCCGCGTGATGTTCCACCAGATGCGCTATGAAGGCATTTTTACGCCGCCATCTGAACAGGGTACACTGGTCTTCCCGGGTAATCTGGGGATGTTCGAATGGGGCGGGATTTCCGTTGATCCGAATCGTGAAGTGGCGATTGCCAACCCAATGGCACTGCCGTTTGTTTCGAAACTGATCCCACGCGGTCCTGGTAACCCGATGGAACAGCCGAAAGATGCCAAAGGCACGGGTACGGAATCCGGCATCCAGCCGCAGTACGGTGTACCGTATGGCGTCACGCTCAACCCGTTCCTCTCACCGTTTGGTCTGCCATGTAAACAGCCAGCATGGGGCTATATCTCGGCATTGGATCTGAAAACCAATGAAGTGGTGTGGAAGAAACGTATTGGTACGCCGCAGGACAGTATGCCATTCCCGATGCCTGTACCGGTGCCGTTCAATATGGGTATGCCGATGCTTGGCGGGCCAATCTCCACGGCGGGTAACGTGCTGTTTATCGCCGCTACGGCAGATAACTACCTGCGCGCTTACAACATGAGCAACGGTGAAAAACTGTGGCAGGGTCGTTTACCAGCGGGTGGTCAGGCTACGCCAATGACCTATGAAGTGAATGGTAAGCAGTATGTGGTGATCTCCGCAGGCGGTCACGGTTCATTTGGTACGAAGATGGGCGACTATATTGTGGCTTATGCGCTGCCGGATGATGTGAAGTAAGGCTTGCTCAGATTGCTGACAACGTGCGATTTGTTCATGCCGGATGCGGCGTGAACGCCTTATCCGGCCTACAAAACATTTGCAAATTCAATACATTGCGCGTAGGCCTGATAAGCGTAGCGCATCAGGCAGTTTTGCGTTTGTCATCAGTTTCATGCCCGGAGAGATCCGGGCATATTTCCGAATACGGTCTTTTTATACCGTAAATCCTAACATCATCCCCGTATCTTCATGCTCCAGCAGATGGCAGTGCACCATATAAGCATGTTCTTTCGGTGCATCGTGATTAAACTTCACCAGCACTTCGCTGACATTACCTTCTACCTTAACGGTATCTTTCCAGCCTGCGCGATGCATCGCTGGCGGTTTGCCATTTTCTGACAAGATACGGAACTGCGTACCGTGGATATGGAACGGATGCAGCATCATGTCGCCCACGCCAGAGATAACCCAACGTTCGTATTGCCCTTTCGCCGCCGCAAACATCGGCTTGTTCATATCAAACGCCTGACCGTTGATTTTATTGGCATGGTGGAAATCGAACTTCCCGCCGTGGTTCATATGATTCATATTGCCGTGCCCCATATGGCCCATCATCTGGCTGTGATCCATCCCGGCCATCGCCTGATCGCCATATTTCTCCATCAGCATCTGCATACCCATCATATCGAGCATTGGGTCCATAGAAAGTTGCAGCTTGCGTACCGTCAGCCCTTCCAGCGAAGGTAACGCAGGCAGGCTACTTAATGTGTCTGGCAAAGCACCAGAGGCACTAATGGCAATCGGCTGAATCCGCATTACCGGATGCGGCTTGTCAAACGGCGTAATCGCCATCCCCATCTGGCTGACCGGCAGCGTCACCAGGTCAAAGGGTTTGTTGTCGTTAACCTCCACCAGCACTTCAAAACGCTCGCCCATCAGCACTGGCAGCTCGTTCACCTTCACCGGTTCAGGTAGCAGACCGCCGTCGCTGGCAATCACATAAAGCGGGCGATTGTCGCTGGTGGCGAAATTGAGCGAGCGGGCATTACAGCCATTGAGCAAACGCAGGCGCAGCCAGCCACGCGGGGCAGCGTGTTGCGGGTAGATTGCACCGTTGGTCAGCAACGTATCGCCAAACCAACCCACAGCGGCGGTCATCACATCCAGTTGATAATCAATCTGCCCGTCTGCGTTAAATTTTTTATCCTGAACAATCACCGGGACATCATCAATACCCCACTGTTTTGGCAGCATTAATTTCAGGATCTCGTCATCTTCAATCACCACCAAACCAGCCAGCCCCATCGCCACCTGACGTCCGGTCTTGCCATGTTGATGTGGATGGAACCAGCAGGTAGCGGCAGGTTGATCAACGTTCAACGTCACCGAGCGCTTGCCACCTGGCGGAATAATTCCCTGCGGGCCGCCGTCGACTTCACCCGGTACTTCCAGCCCGTGCCAGTGCAACGTTGTCTCTTCCGTCAGTTGGTTGTAGATATCAACCGTTACCGCTTTGCCGCGCTGTAATTTCACCGCCGGCCCCAGCAGATTGCCGTTATAGCCCCAGGTAGTTGCGGTTTTCCCGCCAACGTTGTACTGTCCTGCGCAAATAGTTAACTGAAGGCGTTACCGGGCATGGGACGTCTGCAAAGCTGGGAGCGGTAACGTTGGGCGTTCTGCCGCAAATACTGCGCGGCTCCACAGCGGCAAAGCCGAAGCCACACCCAGCGCGACGGAATATTTCAAGAAATCACGACGTTGCATAGTTATTTCCTTATTCTTAAGCAGGCGAAACAAAATCAAACGTTGAGCATAGTCCTTCCCCTTACGGGAAGGTCAAGCCGCAGACACAATTTAATCGACAATAATGGTCGTCGCCTCGCTCGCAGTGTGCTAACGTTTATCTTCTTTAAGCCCCTGGTAGAAGCAATGAAGACGTTTTTCAGAACAGTGTTATTCGGCAGCCTGATGGCCGTTTGCGCAAACAGTTACGCGCTCAGCGAGTCTGAAGCCGAAGATATGGCCGATTTAACGGCAGTTTTTGTTTTTCTGAAGAACGATTGTGGTTACCAGAACTTACCTAACGGGCAAATTCGTCGCGCGCTGGTCTTTTTCGCCCAGCAAAACCAGTGGGATCTCAGTAATTACGACACCTTCGACATGAAAGCCCTCGGTGAAGACAGCTACCGCGATCTCAGCGGCATTGGCATTCCCGTCGCTAAAAAATGCAAAGCCCTGGCCCGCGATTCCTTAAGCCTGCTTGCCTACGTCAAATAATCCCTGATACCTTTTTGTAGAAATATTGACCGTGCATCCGCGGTCAATGTTAGCTATTATGTTGCGCCCTTTTTTTACGGGTGTTAACAAAGGAGGTATCAACCCATGGCCGAAAAAAAACAGTGGCATGAAACGCTACACGACCAGTTTGGGCAGTACTTTGCGGTAGATAACGTTCTGTATCATGAAAAGACCGATCACCAGGATCTGATCATTTTTGAGAACGCTGCATTTGGTCGCGTAATGGCGCTGGATGGCGTAGTACAAACCACCGAGCGCGACGAGTTTATCTATCATGAGATGATGACCCATGTTCCGCTACTGGCCCACGGTCACGCGAAACATGTGCTGATTATCGGCGGCGGCGACGGTGCCATGCTGCGTGAAGTGACTCGACATAAAAACGTTGAGTCAATCACGATGGTGGAAATCGATGCGGGTGTTGTGTCGTTCTGCCGTCAGTATCTTCCCAACCATAACGCCGGTAGTTACGACGATCCACGCTTTAAACTGGTGATCGACGATGGTGTCAATTTCGTTAATCAAACCAGCCAGACCTTTGATGTCATTATCTCCGACTGCACCGATCCTATCGGTCCCGGCGAAAGTCTGTTCACTTCGGCATTTTATGAAGGCTGCAAACGTTGCCTGAATCCTGGCGGTATTTTCGTTGCACAAAACGGCGTCTGCTTTTTACAGCAGGAAGAAGCCATCGACAGCCATCGCAAACTCAGCCATTACTTCAGCGACGTTGGCTTTTATCAGGCGGCGATCCCGACCTATTACGGCGGTATCATGACTTTTGCATGGGCGACAGATAACGACGCCTTACGCCATCTCTCAACCGAAATTATTCAGGCGCGTTTTCTCGCTTCTGGCCTGAAATGCCGTTATTACAATCCGGCAGTCCATACGGCAGCTTTTGCCTTACCCCAGTATCTGCAAGATGCACTGGCTTCACAGCCGTCCTAAGGAGAAGATAAGAAATTGAAAAAACTGAAACTGCATGGCTTTAATAATCTGACCAAAAGTCTGAGTTTTTGTATTTACGATATCTGCTACGCCAAAACTACCGAAGAGCGCGACGGTTATATTGCTTATATCGATGAACTCTATAATGCCAACCGTCTGACCGAAATCCTGTCAGAAACCTGTTCCATTATCGGGGCCAATATTCTTAACATCGCCCGCCAGGATTACGAGCCACAAGGTGCCAGCGTCACTATTCTGGTGAGTGAAGAACCGGTTGACCCGAAACTCATCGACAAAACAGAACACCCCGGCCCACTGCCAGAAACGGTCGTTGCCCATCTTGATAAAAGTCATATTTGCGTACATACCTACCCGGAAAGTCATCCTGAAGGCGGTTTATGTACCTTCCGCGCCGATATTGAAGTCTCTACCTGCGGCGTGATTTCTCCGCTGAAGGCGCTGAATTACCTGATCCACCAGCTTGAGTCCGATATTGTGACTATTGATTATCGCGTGCGCGGTTTTACCCGCGACATTAACGGTATGAAGCACTTTATCGACCATGAGATTAATTCGATTCAGAACTTTATGTCCGAAGATATGAAGGCGCTGTATGACATGGTGGATGTAAACGTCTATCAGGAGAATATCTTCCATACCAAGATGTTGCTTAAAGAGTTCGACCTTAAGCACTACATGTTCCACACCAAACCGGAAGATTTAACCGACAGCGAGCGCCAGGAAATTACCGCTGCGCTGTGGAAAGAAATGCGCGAGATTTATTACGGGCGCAATATGCCCGCTGTTTAACGTCTCAGGCGGAGCACGGAGGCTCCGCCTGATTTACTTACTTCTGCTGCACGAAATTACGGTAAGCCGCCACCACCTGAAGAAAATCCTCAACGCCGCACAGCGACAAGCTCTCTTCATCGTAGTAGTTCATCCCCTCTTCCATTTCATCGCCAGCGAATTCCAGTTGATTGGCGCGAACCATCACCTCTTCACCATCCATCCATAGCGTGTATTCATGCCCTGCCCGTTGCCAGGAACGTTCGCTACCTTTCAATGCGTGCGCCGCTTGTTCCACTTCATCAAGCAAGGCCAGGTTTTCTTTCACCTCTTCATTAAACCAGTGCCCGACCACTTCATGCCCCATGGACATGCGCACCTTTACCACTCCGGTAATATCGCGCAGAAATTCGTAATCCATAGTGTGTTCCTCTGCTCCCGGCAATGCGCCGAAATCGCATTGCGCCATTGATGTAATTATCGCAGCCTTACCGGAGAAAAACAGCGGAACGGCGATGGTTTAGAAATAAAAAATGCCCGGGAATCTCATTCACCGGGCATTGTGTCGTTTATGCGCAGCGCGTGCGCTTACTTATTAAACCGCAGTCTGGAAAATCACCCCGTCCGCTTTTTCGGTGTACTGAGAAAGCTGGTCGAAGTTCAGATAACGGTAAGTATCAACGGCTGTTTTATCTACCTGCGCCACGTAGGTCTGGTACTCTTCCGGCGTCGGCAGTTTGCCAATCAGCGCCGCAACAGCAGCCAGTTCCGCAGAAGCCAGGAAGACATTCGCGCCAGTACCCAAACGGTTCGGGAAGTTACGGGTAGAGGTGGAAACCACCGTCGCACCGTCTGCTACACGCGCCTGGTTACCCATACACAGGGAACAGCCAGGGATCTCGATACGAGCACCACTCTTACCGAAGACGCTGTAGTAGCCTTCTTCGGTCAGCTGCGCAGCGTCCATACGCGTTGGCGGTGCCACCCACAGGCGGGTCGGCAACTGACCTTTGTGCGCATCCAGCAGTTTACCAGCAGCACGGAAGTGACCGATGTTAGTCATGCAAGAACCGATAAATACTTCGTCGATCTTCTCGCCCTGTACCGCAGACAGCGGACGTGCGTCGTCCGGGTCATTCGGTGCACAGAGGATTGGCTCTTTGATATCCGCCAGATCGATGTCGATCACTGCCGCGTATTCCGCATCTGCATCGGCTTCCAGCAGCTCAGGATTCGCCAGCCATTTTTCCATGCCCTGAATACGACGCTCCAGGGTACGACGATCGCCGTAACCTTCCGCGATCATCCACTTCAGCAGGACGATGTTAGAGTTCAGGTATTCAATGATCGGTTCTTTGTTCAGCTTGATGGTACAACCGGCAGCAGAACGCTCGGCAGACGCATCGGTCAGCTCAAATGCCTGCTCAACTTTCAGATCCGGCAGACCTTCAATTTCCAGAATACGGCCAGAGAAGATGTTTTTCTTACCTTTCTTCTCAACGGTCAGCAGACCTTGTTTGATTGCATACAGCGGAATGGCGTGTACCAGATCGCGCAGGGTGATACCCGGCTGCATTTTGCCTTTGAAGCGTACCAGAACGGATTCCGGCATATCCAGCGGCATTACGCCTGTTGCGGCTGCAAATGCCACCAGACCAGAACCCGCCGGGAAAGAGATACCGATCGGGAAACGGGTATGGGAGTCACCACCGGTACCGACGGTATCCGGCAGCAGCATACGGTTCAGCCAGGAGTGAATGACGCCGTCCCCCGGACGCAGCGACACACCGCCACGGTTCATAATGAAGTCCGGCAGCGTGTGGTGCGTGTTCACGTCAACTGGCTTCGGATACGCCGCGGTGTGGCAGAAAGACTGCATCACCAGGTCAGCCGAGAAGCCCAGGCACGCCAGGTCTTTCAGTTCATCACGGGTCATCGGGCCGGTGGTGTCCTGGGAACCTACAGAAGTCATTTTCGGTTCACAGTACGCACCCGGACGAATGCCTTTCACGCCACAGGCACGGCCTACCATTTTCTGCGCCAGCGAGAAGCCGCGATCGCTCTCAGCGACATCTTTCGCCTGACGGAACACATCACTATGCGGCAGGCCAAGTGCTTCACGCGCTTTGGTGGTCAGGCCACGCCCGATAATCAGCGGAATACGGCCGCCAGCACGCACTTCATCAATCAGCACGTCGGTTTTCAGTTCGAAGGTTGCCAGCAGTTCGCCGGTTTCGTGGTTACGCACTTCACCTTTGTACGGGTAAACGTCAATTACGTCGCCCATGTTCAGGTTAGAGACGTCGACTTCGATTGGCAGTGCACCCGCGTCTTCCATCGTGTTAAAGAAGATTGGTGCAATTTTACCGCCGAGGCACAAACCACCGCCGCGTTTGTTCGGCACATGTGGAATATCATCGCCCATAAACCACAGAACGGAGTTCGTGGCGGATTTACGCGATGACCCCGTACCCACAACGTCACCGACGTACGCCAGCGGGAAACCTTTCTGTTGCAGAGCTTCAATCTGTTTGATCGGGCCAACAACACCAGGCTGATCTGGCTCAATACCTTCACGGGCGTTTTTCAGCATCGCCAGCGCGTGCAGTGGGATATCCGGGCGTGACCACGCATCCGGTGCCGGAGAAAGGTCATCGGTGTTAGTTTCGCCAGTGACTTTGAAGACAGTAACGGTCAGTTTTTCAGCCAGCGCCGGGCGATTCAGGAACCATTCGGCATCCGCCCAGGACTGCATAACCTGCTTCGCATATTCGTTGCCTGCTTTCGCTTTCTCTTCTACGTCATAGAAGTTATCGAACATCAGCAGCGTGTGAGAAAGTGCTTTGGCAGCAATAGGTGCCAGTTTGGCATCATCCAGCGCGTCGATCAGCGGATGAATGTTGTAACCACCCTGCATGGTGCCCAGCAGTTCGATGGCTTTTTCCGGAGTCAGCAGAGGGGATTTGGCTTCGCCTTTCGCGATAGCAGCCAGGAAGCCTGCTTTGACATAGGCGGCTTCATCGACGCCAGGGGGAACACGGTTGGTTAACAGATCTAACAGGAATTCTTCTTCGCCCGCGGGCGGGTTTTTCAGCAGCTCTACAAGCGCGGCCATTTGGTTTGCATCCAGGGGTTTGGGCGCAATCCCCTCAGCGGCACGCTCAGCTACGTGCTTACGGTATTCTTCTAGCACGACGGTTCTCCTCGCTCTCATTGTCATAGTGCGGCAGGCGATTCTCTTCACGCTCCTGTGAGACAGCAGTTTGTAGGGTAAATGCCCAGTACCGCAACGGGCAGAATAGCAGGATTTTGACGATGTGTTAATCTGTTTACAAAAAAGCAACATAAAAAAGTGGCTGAATCGTTAAGGATGGTCTAGAGATTATTTCCCTCCGTAAAAACTTCGTTAATTCGCATGGTGATAATCACCTTTCTCAACGAATCCCAAGATTAGTCAAAATTTAAACTACCGCCTCTTTATACTCGGATTCACAGCACCTGCGGGTGGCAGTTCGCCGACCATTGCGATTTCCTTGAGATCCGAATTATGAAAATGACTTTGCCGTTTAAACCCCATGTGCTGGCGCTAATTTGCAGTGCCGGGCTCTGTGCCGCCTCTGCCGGGCTATATATAAAAAGCCGCACAGTGGAAGCGCCTGTGGAAGCGCAATCGACACAACAGACTGCGCCTGACATCTCCGCAGTTACGCTTCCAGCAACGGTTTCCGTGCCTCCTGTAACACCTGCCGTCGTCAAATCCGCATTCAGCACTGCTCAAATAGATCAATGGGTTGCACCTGTCGCGCTATACCCCGACTCTCTGCTTTCACAAGTGTTAATGGCATCAACCTATCCGGCAAACGTTGCTCAAGCAGTGCAATGGTCGCACGATAATCCACTTAAACAAGGCGATGCTGCTATTCAGGCGGTATCTGGCCAGCCGTGGGACGCCAGCGTCAAATCACTGGTGGCCTTTCCACAATTGATGGCATTGATGGGCGAAAACCCGCAATGGGTGCAAAACCTGGGCGATGCTTTTCTGGCGCAGCCGCAGGACGTGATGGACTCGGTACAGCGATTGCGGCAACTGGCGCAACAAACCGGCTCGCTGAAGTCATCAACTGAACAAAAGATCATCACGACAACGAAAAAAGTCGTACCGGTAAATCAGCCCGCCAACGCCCCTGCCACACAATCAAATACCGTTTCTACGTCCAGCCCCGTCGTCGCAGAACCTGCACCGACCGTAATAACCATTGAGCCAGCCAATCCGGATGTGGTTTATATTCCGAACTACAACCCAAACGTGGTTTACGGCAGTTGGGCCAATACCGCTTATCCACCAGTTTATCTGCCGCCGCCAGCCGGAGAACCGTTTGTTGACAGCTTTGTGCGCGGATTCGGCTATAGCATGGGCGTTGCTACCACATACGCACTATTCAGCAGCATCGACTGGGACGACGACGATCATGACCATCATCATCATGACGATGATGATTATCATCACCACGATGGCGGTCATCGTGACGGTAATGACTGGCAACACAACGGCGACAACATCAATATCGACGTCAACAATTTCAACCGTATCACCGGTGAGCATCTTACTGATAAGAATATGGCATGGCGGCACAATCCAAACTACCGTAATGGTGTGACCTATCATGATCAGGATATGGCAAAGCGGTTTCATCAAACCGATGTCAACGGCGGAATGAGCGCCACGCAGTTACCTGCTCTATCGCGCGACAGCCAGCGTCAGGCGGCAGCAAGTCAGTTTCAGCAACGAACACACGCCGCCCCCGTCATTACGCGAGATACCCAACGTCAGGCAGCGGCACAGCGGTTTAATGAAGCTGAACACAATGGGAGCTATGACGACTTCC
>ENA-UOJD01001585-UOJD01001585.1-human-gut-metagenome-genome-assembly--contig:-P48-NODE-1585-length-22399-cov-9.627641_pt1 | contig 22399 bp, 22 predicted proteins | sample MGYA00242342_ERZ723889 | MGnify/ENA metagenome assembly ERZ723889
AAAGATGAGAGAGAGTATGAAGGGAAAGTAATTTATTTTTATAAATTAGCTCAACTATTAACCTCAGATATTTTGCATATTAGAGAAGAATTAGAAAATATAAAAGTTGATTATTCAAATTTAATAGGGTGTGCTGATTATAAAATTCCTCAAACATTAAGAGCACTAGAAATAATTGAATACAATAAAGAATTATCTGATTTAATAGATAATAAAAAAGAAATTAATATTTCTTCAAAATATGAGGTAGAAATTAGATAAAGCCAAATGTTAGTTTTAGAATATATTAAAAAGAAATTAGATAATATGAATTCAATAGACATTAATGATTTTCTGTTTTTGTATTCTAAAAAAGTTAAAAATATAGTAAAACCATATCATTTATGTAGAAATACAAATTATTAAAAGGATTATAAAATAGATAAATATAAAATAGCAGGATATGTTAGATTATCTAAAAAAGATAAATTAAAAGATGAATCAAAAGATGAATCAAAAGATTCTGATAGAAAAGAAGCAGTTAAAATTATAAGATGTATAGAAAAAAGGAGAATTTCTGATGAGTAAGGGAATTATAGTAGCTGGATTTGGAGCAATAGGAAAAACAACCCTGGGAAATAAATATGATAATGTCATTGATATGGAATCAGGTTATTACCAATGGGATAATACTGGGTTTGAAAATATACCTTATGAACAAAGAAAAGGCAAAAAAGTAAGACCTAAAAATATTGAGTGGCCATCCAATTATCATAAAGCGGTTTTAGAGGCAAGAGAAAAATATGATGTGGTATTAACATCAATGCACTGGCATTTACTAGATTTTTTTGAAGAAAATAATATAGAATATTATTTGGCATATCCAACATTGGATAGTGAAAAAGTATTGGAAGAAAGATGCTATGCTAGAGGAAATAATAATGTTTTTACAGATAAATTAAAAATAAACTTATATAATTGGAATGAAATAATAAAAAACTATCATCCTAAAAAATTATTGATAATTCAGAAAGATGAATATCTAGAAGATGTTTTAAAGAACAATGGCATCATTTAATTATTAATAGGAAGTGAAAAAGTATGAAAGATAATAAAAAAGATAGATATATAATTGAGTATAATAAACATACACAAAAAGATTTTGAAGAAGTATGGAATATAGAATCGCAATATTTAGAACCCTCAACTATTTCAAGTGTTAGTCAAGTTATGGAATGGGATAGAAAAAATAATGATATACATATCTTTGTTAGAGATAAAGAAAAAGATAAAATAGTTGGTGAAATTACTTTGCTACCTCTATCAGAAAAACAGTTTAATGATTTTCTTCAAAATAAATTTGAAGATACAGAACTAAGTGCGCAGAAATTGTTAAAATATGAAAACGATAATTCTTATTATTTATTATTTTCAGCAATAGCAATTGATAAAGAATATAGATTGGATAAATATGTATTACATTATTTATTAGAAGGATTATATAATAAAATTAGCAGTTTATTGAATAGAAATATAAAATTTCAAAATATATGTGCTGAAGGGCAAACCAAAGATGGACAAAAATTTATAGAAAATTTTTTGAATTTAAAAGTAAGAAATATTACTAAAGAAGGATATAAATTATATAGTTTTGATAATTTGGAAGAAATGAATAAATGGATAAATATTTTCCCTAAATATATGGAAAAATATAATTCAACTTTAAGATAAAGTAGGTGAAAACAATGAATGAAAAAGAAAAATTAACTAAAGTCGGAATTAACTGGTACCCAGGTCATATGGCAAAAACAAAAAGACAAATAATAGAAGACCTAAAGTTAGTAGACATAGTAGTAGAAATACTAGATGCTAGAATACCAATATCCAGTCAAAATCCAGACATACAAGAATATATAAAAAACAAAAATAAAATAGAAGTTTTAAATAAAAGTGATTTAGCAGATGAAAAACAAACTAATAATTGGGTAAAATATTTTGAAAAAAATAATATACCAGCAGTTATAACAGATTCAAATTCAGGTAAGGGGATAAGAGATGTAATAAAAATGATTCAAATAGTAGCAAAAGAATCAAAAGAAAAATTTGCTCAAAAAGGAAGAGTTGGAAAAAATATTAGAGTATTAGTATTAGGAATTCCAAATGTAGGTAAATCATCTTTTATAAATAGAATCTCGAAAAAAACATCTGCAAGAGTAGGAAATAAACCAGGTGTTACAAGGCAAAAACAATGGATAAGAGTAGAAGAAGGAATAGAGCTAATGGATACACCAGGTGTATTATGGCCTAAATTTGAAAATGAAACAGTAGCTATGAATTTAGCATTTACAGGAACAATAAAAGATGATGTATTAGAAAAAACAGAAATTGCATTTGAATTGTTAAAATTTTTAGTAAATAATTATAAAACAAATCTTTCAGAGCGATATAAATTAGAAAATAAAATAGATGAAATAATGAATTCATCTGAAGATATAGATGATAATGATAAATATTTAAGTATATTAGATACAATAGCTAAAAAAAGAGGTGCAATAGTATCTGGAGGAAGAGTAGATTACGAAAAAGTATCAAATATTTTATTAGATGAGTTTAGAAGCGGAAAATTAGGAAGAATAAGTTTAGAAATAATTAATTAAAAGCGAGAGGGAAAAGGGGACGGTTCTGATTTCCCTCGGTTGAGACAGGAGGAAATATTGGAAGAATTAATAGAAAGAGCAAAATCTCCGGAAGAAATAAATATGCTATCACCACTAACATGGGCATATGTAGGAGATTGCATATATGAATTATACATAAGAACAGATTTAGTAAACAAAACTAAACTAAAGCCTCATAAATTACATATTGAAACAATAAAATATGTAAAAGCAAAAGCCCAAGCAGACATATTAAAAAAAATAGAAAATAATTTAACAGAAAAAGAGCTAGATATAGTAAGAAGATCAAGGAATGCAGAAAACCATCATCTACCTAAAAATGCAGATCCAGCAGATTACATGTACTCAACGGCATTTGAGGGATTAATCGGATATTTATTTTTAAGTAAGCAAGATGCTAGATTAAAAGAAATTTTAAAAATGTGCAAAGATTAAATTTTTAAAGATGAAACATCAAGCTAGTTAAAATAAGAAAAAATGTAGAATAATCAAATTAAAATAATTCAATTAAAAAATAAAGGGGTAAAAAATGAAAGAGATTTTAATAATATGTGCAATGCAAAAGGAATCAAATTTAATAGCAAAAAAACTAAATTTAAAACCAATAGAAGAAAATCTTTGGAATAAAGATAATATATCACTTTTAATATCAGGAATAGGAAAGCAACGTACAGCAATAACTTTAATTAAATACTTATGCAAAAACAAAAATCCTGATTTAGTAATAAATATAGGTTATGCAGGTTCAACAGATATTAAAATCGGTACATGGGTAAGCATATTTAAATCATACAATTACGAATGGGAAATTCCAGGAGAAGAAAAATACAGCTTTTTAGATTATGGTAATCAAGATTTAATACAAATAAAAAACAAAAATATAGAAAAAGTAGAATGCTATTCTGCAGAAAGCTTTGTAACTAAAACAGATTTAAAAGGTCATATAGCTTTTGATATGGAATTACATTCAATAGTTACTATATGTGATATGTACAAAATACCAGTAATGTCTTTAAAAAAGATTAGTGATAACTTGAGTTTAAATGATTATTATGAAAATACAGAAAATAATGAAAATGTATTTGAGTTAGATAGTTGTTTAAATTATTTAGATTTAAGCTAGAAAAAGATGATTTAGTCTTTTGAGTTTAACCTCTCAAAAGACTAAACCATCTTTTTATAATAAAAGCACTCATATTCATAAAATTATTTTTACCAACATCTCTATCAGAAACAATATCAACAGTAGCAACTAAATTAGTATCCAAATAATAATTTATTTCACCAATTTTTTGACCCTTAAAAATAGGAGCAGATATACTATCTGGAATATTAACTTGCTGAGATATTTTTGATTCCTGACCTTTTGAAATTAAACAAGATCTATTTTCAGAAAAAACAGCATTTATATTATTTTCTACTCCTTTTTCAACAGAAACAGTTTTTACAATATCATTTGCAGTTGCAAGATCTGTAGATGAATAATTACTAAAACCATAATCAAGTAAAGCTTTTGCTTCAGAAAATCTTAAAGCAGTTGTAGGAGCTTTCATAATAACAGCAATTAAATTCAAATTATTACGAGTTGCACTTGCCGACAAATTATATAATGCTAAACTTGTAGAACCAGTTTTTAATCCAGTACATCCTTCATAATTTCTAACTAATTTATTAGTATTAACAAGTTCAGATTTTCCACCACGAATACTATCCATCCATATAGTAGTATAGTTTTTTATAGTAGGATGATTTTTTAAAAGCTCTCTAGACATTATTGATATATCATAAGCGCTAGTAACATGACCATCTTCATCTATACCATGACAATTTTTAAAACAAGTATCATTCATGCCAAGTTCTTTGGCTCTTTGATTCATTTTATCCACAAAAGCCTCTGTACTACCACATAAATATTCAGCCATAGCAACAGTACAATCATTTGCAGAAACAACACACATACATTTTAACATTTCATTAACAGTTAAAGTTTCGGTAGTTGTAAGCCATATTTGAGATCCTCCCATAGAGCTTGCTTTTTCACTACAAGGAACCTTATCATTTAATGTAATTTGACCAGAATCCAAAGCTTCCATAATTAAAAGAATAGACATTATTTTGGTAACACTTGCAGGACGCAATTGTTCGTGAATATTATGTTCATATAATATTTGCCCAGAATCTTGATCAATTAAAATTGCAGCTCCAGATTGTAAATTAAGAGGATTGTTAGTAATAGCATTTGACGTATTACTAGATGTTTCCAATGATTCATTGTATGTTGACCATGTGTAATTATCATCTACTGCAAAAACAATTATATTAAAATTAAATATTATGCTTAGTCCCATAAAAATATATAATGTTTTTAGTAAAAATTTTTTTATATACATTATTACCTCCATATAATAAGGAAAGGAGCCATATTTAAAAACTATAAAATAATTTAAAATTTGTTTTTTTATATAAAGTATAAGTACTCCGTCCTTAATAAAGTATATTATTAAAAATAACAAAAATGTCTAAAGATTATAATAAATTACTTAATTGAAACAATTTTTACATATACGTTTCCATTATCAGCATTAGCATATATTTTTATTGAGTCTTTCGAATTATTAATAAATTTTAAGTCTTTGCTACCATAAGATATTGCAGCATCTTTCCCTTCAGGCACATAATTTACAAGTTTTCCATGAGGATGTCGTTCTGTTACTTTCAAATCAGGTATTCCAAGTACTGCATTATACAAGGTTGTACTTACTTGGCAGTTTCCACCACCTAACGCTTTTGTTACTTCTTTATTTATAATAACATCAGCTTTTTTATATCCTTTATCCTCGGTAGCTTTTCCTATAGTTTTACAAAATGAAAATTCTTCTTGAGGTTTTACAACTATTCCATTTAATTTAGAACAAGTTATTTTTATATTATTTAACCTATTTGAAGATTTTGATTTTATTGGAGTTGAAAACTCATATAATATATTTTCAGTGTTTGTAGTAGGTTGATTTTCTTGAGTAGTATTATTAGTAATCACATTATTATTTTGAGTGGTATTATTTATAGTGTTATTTTCTACAGGTTGTGTATTTGAAGTATTATTAACTAATATATTTAATGAAGTATCATTTGATATAGTTCCAGTTCTACTTATTTCTATATTGGGTTGATTTGTAGTGTTTGCATTATTAGAATTATTACATCCAGTTAAAATAATAATAGGAAAAAATAATAAGAATATTATAAATACTTTTTTCATTGTTAATCTCCTTGTATATTAATTTTATTATTTTAGTATAATTAAAATTGAAAAAAATATACTGGATAAAATAATTATAAAAGCAAATTTTTATATAATTAAAATAGTAAGATAAAAAAATTTAATTATATTTTTATAAAAAAAGAAAGACAGATCTTGTTCGACCTGTCTTTTTCTCCTTTTTTTGAATCCATGTTTGTACTATAATCATCACTTAATATCTTGACAATTTCTTGTACGAAATTATTTTGAAATCTTGTAACGATTACAGGTGTGTTTTTTTGCCTACTATGTTAACAGCAAAGTTGATAAAACAGCAATGCTGATAAAAAGGAAATTAATTTATATAAAATAAGCAAAACTTGTCTGCTTATGTAAGATTTATTATACATCATTTTACATAATTTGTCAAATTATTTTTTTAAATAACCAGAATTTCAGAAATATATATTTACATAATAATAAAAATATTATATAATATAACTACGCTATAAACCAATTACCACAAGGAGGAATTTTAGAAATGTCTTATTATATTTTAGCTATCACGTTTTTTGCTATTGGATATTTACTTGGAAGACATCATCAGTGGAGCTTGGACGATGAGATACCAGTACTTTTTTTACACAAAAAAACAGAAAAGTCTAATGATGAGCATGACGAAGTTCAAGCAATAACGAAGGATATTATAGTTTTCCGGGGCGAATGGGTAACGAAAGAGGAAGCTTCAAACGCTAAAGGAATAATTGTACAATGTGATGATGGTAAAAATTTTATGTTATTTAAAGATATTTGCGAAGTACCAGAAAATAACGAGGCACTTGTAAATATAGCTAAAAAACATAAATTGAATAACCCAATGTATCTAGTGAGAAGATTTTTATTAGCTAGAAAAATAAAAGAAGAATGACATTTAAATAGCAACAGTAGGATTTATAATAAATCTTATTGTTGCTATTTTTTATTTAACATTGGGATTTTAATTAAATAAAGTATTGAATTTTTAGCTCTTTAATATTTCCGAAATCTTTATATAAACATTTACATTTTTTTTTGAAAATGATAAAATTTATAGCAAATATAATCCATAAAAAAGAGCGAGGTATAAAAAATGTCATATATAGAATTCAAAAATGTATATAAAGAATATACAATGGGAGAAGTCACAATAAAGGCACTAGAAAATACGAACTTTGAAATAGAAAAAGGAGAACTTGTTATTATAGTAGGTCCATCAGGTGCAGGAAAAACGACTACCCTGAATATATTAGGTGGAATGGATTTTGCAACAAAAGGAAATGTTATAGTTGATGGAAAAAATGTAACTAAATTAAAAAATAAAGATTTAATAAAATATAGAAGAGAAGATATTGGTTTTGTATTTCAATTTTATAATCTAGTACAAAATTTAACTGCCAAAGAAAATGTAGAGCTTGCTGCAGAAATTTGTAATGACTCATTAAATGTGGATGAAGTAATTGAAAAAGTTGGACTAAAAAATAGAAAAAATAATTTCCCATCTCAACTATCAGGAGGAGAGCAACAAAGAGTTGCAATTGCAAGAGCTATAGCTAAAAATCCAAAATTACTGTTATGTGATGAACCAACAGGAGCTTTAGATTATAAAACAGGAAAACAAATATTAAAATTATTACAAAATACTGCAAAAAAAGAAAATATGACAGTATTAATAATTACACATAACGGAGCTTTAGCACCAATGGCAGATAGAGTAATTCGTTTTAAAAATGGAACTGTAGAAAGTGTTGAAATAAATAAAAATCCAATGTCAATAGAAAATATAGAATGGTAAGAGGTTTATAGGTTTAGCCGATAAAGTTATTGTTATAAAAGCAAGTATTAAATTTTATAGATATAACAAAAAACCTAAATTTATTAAAAAATATATTTTAAGGAAAATAAGTAATGAAAAAAGCTTTAATTAAAGATAGTGTAAAACAAATTAAAAATACGTTTAAACGTTTTATATCAATATTACTAATGGCATTTTTAGGTGTTGGATTCTTTGCTGGAATAAAAGCAACTTCACCAGATATGGTATATACAATAGATAAATATTATGATGAACAAAATGTTTATGATATTCAGGTAGTTTCAACATTAGGGTTAACAAATCAAGATTTAGAAGAAATAGCAAAAATTGAAGAGGTAGAGCAAATTGAAGGAACATGCGAAAAAGATGCATTGATAGATATAGATAAATCAGAAGTTGTTGTAAAATTATTGCCACTAAAAAATATAAATGTTCCAGTATTAATAGAAGGAAATCTTCCTAAAAATGTAAACGAGTGTGTAGTAGAAAAAAGTTTTTTAGAAAGTAAAAATAAAAAAATTGGAGATCTTATAGAAGTCAAAGTAGAAAATTCAAAAAATGATGAGGGGGAAGAAATTCAATATCTAAAAGAAAATAATCTGAAAATAGTAGGTGTTGTTGAAAGTCCTCTTTATATTTCAAGTGATAGAGGTACAAGTACTTTAGGTGCTGGTAAAGTGAATTATTTTATGTATATATCTGAAGATAATATTAATGCAAATGATATATATACACAAATTTATGTAAAAATGAAAGATTCTAATACATATATAACATCTAGTAATGAATATGAAAAAGATGTAGAAAAATTAAAAAATAGTATAGAGCAAATAAAATCAGAAAGAGAAAATGCTAGATATAATGAATTAATAGATACAGCTACTAAAAAACTAAATGAGGCTGAAGAAAAATTTAATAGCGAAAAAAGTGATGCAGAAACTAAGCTTGCAGAAGCAAGAGCAAAAATTGCAGATGGAAAAAAGCAAATTGAAAATGCAGAAGCAGAGATTTCAAAAAATGAAACTAATGCAAATAACAAGTTTTATGAAGCAGAAAAACTAATTAAATCTGCAAAACAGCAACTTAGTAAATCTGAATCAGAACTTACAAGTAAGGAATCGGAAGCTAACAAAAAATTTGAAGAATTAGAAGATCAAAAAAAATCTTTACAAGAAAATTTAAATACAATAAACGCAGGATTAACAACAGTAAATGAACAATATAGTAAAATTCTAGAAACTTTAAAAAATGAGTCTTTATCAAATGAACAAAAACAAGAGTTATTGGTAACTAAGCAAACATTAGAAGCAAAAATTGAAGAGCTAAATAAAAACAAAACAGATGTAGAATCTGGAATATCACAAATAAACCAAGGAATTATAGATGGAAAACAAGAGCTAGAAAAAGGTAAATCTGAATTAGATCAAGCTAGATTAAAGATACAAAAACAAGAGAAAGAATTAAACAACACTAAAAAAACAACATATGCACAAATAGAATCTGCGAAGAAAAAATTAGAAACTTCAAAAGCTGAGCTTGAATCAGGAGAAAAAGAGATTGAAAAAAATGAAAAAGAATTTAATGAAAAAATAAATGAGGCAGAAAAAGAGCTTATTGATGCTAAAGCCAAAATAGCTGATATAGAAAGCCCTATATGGTATGTATTTGATAGACATAATAATGACGGATATGATGGATTTATACAAGATTCACAAAGTATAAAAAGTATAGGAGCAGTATTTCCAGTAGTATTTTTTGTTGTAGCAACATTAATATCATTAACATCTATGACAAGAATGGTAGAAGAGCAAAGAACTCAAATTGGAACATTAAAAGCTCTCGGATATAATAAGTTCCAAATAATAAGTAAATATGTTATATATGCAGCAGTAGCAACTGTTATTGGTGGAATAGCTGGTATGTGTGTTGGATTTCAGCTTATACCAAAGATTATTATAAAAATGTATCAAATGATGTACCAATTATCTAATCCTGTAATTAAATTTAATTTTTATTATGGAGCAATTGGATTAGGTTTAATAAGTTTTTGTATAATAGGTGCAACAATATATGCGGCTTTAAAAGAGCTAGTAAATACCCCAGCAGCCCTTATGAGACCTAAGTCACCTAAAATAGGAAAAAGAGTTTTTTTAGAGCGAATACCTTTCATTTGGAAGAGATTGTCTTTTTCTAGAAAAGTAACTGTAAGAAATATATTCAGATATAAAAAGAGATTCTTAATGACTATTATAGGAATATTTGGATGTACTTCATTAATACTTGCTGGATTTGGATTAAAAGATTCTATAAAAAGCATATTACCAGCTCAATTTGAAAATGTATTTAATTATGATATGCAGATAACATTAAAAAATGGAATTAGTGAAGAGCAAAAAAATAATTATATAGAAGATTTAAAATCAACAGGGAAAATACAAAAAGTTGTAAGTACATATATGATGTCAAGTACAGTAGAACATAATGAAAATAAAGAAGATGTGATTATAATTGTTCCGGAAGATGAAAACAAATTAGATGGAATAATTAATATAAAAGATGTAAAAACAAAAGAAAAAGTAAATTTAAAAGAAAACGAAATTAGTATAACCGATAAAGCATCACAATTATTAGATATAAAAAAAGGAGATACGGTTAAACTAATTGATGCAAATGATAATGAAATAGAAGTAAAAGTATCTGATATTGTAGAAAATTATGCATATCACTACGTATATATGTCAAAACAAACATATGAAAATTTATATGGAAAAACATTTAATACAAATGTGTTATATACACAAAACATAGATTTAACAGATGAAGAAACAGATAATTTATCAAAGGATATTATTGATGATAATGAAGTATCAGGAGTAAGTGTAATTTCAACATCAATAAATAGAATGTCTGAAATGATGAATTCTTTAAATTATGTTGTAATAATATTAATAGTTTCAGCAGGATTACTTGCATTTGTAGTTTTATACAATTTGCAAAATGTAAATATAAGTGAAAGAATACGAGAACTTGCTACTATAAAGGTATTAGGTTTTTATGATAAAGAAGTTTATTCATATGTTACAAGAGAAACAGTTTTATTAACAATAATTGGTATAGCTTTAGGTCTAATTGGAGGATATTTCCTAAATGTATTTATACTTAATACATGTGAAATAAATATACTTAGATTTAATAAAATAATAAGACCAATAAGCTATATATATTCGATTTTGATAACAGTAGGATTTAGTATTATAGTCAATATTGCTACATATTTTTCACTAAAAAAAATTGATATGATAGAAAGTCTAAAAAGCATAGAGTAAGTTGTTGGGGACGGAGCAAAAAATTAAAGTTGTCATAAAATTAAATAAGAATTGAAATTTTTGTTTAGAATACTCCTTGAATTTTGCATTGAGGGCGTTGCACATTTTTAACGTCCCTAATGTAAATTTTTTTATTGACAAAATTTAATCTTTTTTATATGATAAATGAAATTAAAAAAGGAGGTTCTTTTATGAAAATATTGTTAAAAAATGCAATGATATTTACAAACGATGGATTCGAAAAAAATGACCTAAGTATAACAAACGAAGTAATTACAAATATTTCTTCAAACATCGAAGCTGTTGGATTCGATGTAGTTTACAATTTAAATAATATGTATTTATTACCAGGCTTAATTGATGTTCATACACATCTAAGAGAGCCTGGTTTTATTTATAAGGAAACAATTGCAACAGGAAGTATGGCAGGAGCAAGAGGAGGGTATACTAGTATATGTGCAATGCCTAATTTAAATCCTACTCCAGATAGTATGAAAAACTTGCAAGTAGAGCTAGATGCAATAAAAAAAGATGCCAAAATAAATGTTTATCCATATGGAACAATAACAAAAAGAGAAAAAGGACAAGTGCTTGCAGATTTAGAAGATATTTCAAATTATGTAATAGCATTTTCTGATGATGGTCAAGGTGTTCAGAGTGAAGAAATGATGCTAACTGCAATGATAAAAGCTAAAAAGTTAAATAAAATGATAGTTGCACATTGCGAAGATAATAGCCTTCTAAATGGAGGATATATACATGATGGTGAATATGCTAAACTACATGATCATAAAGGAATATGTTCGGAAAGTGAATGGGGTCCAATAAAAAGAGATATAGAGCTATCAAGAAAAACAGGATGCCATTATCATGTATGCCATATATCTACAAAAGAAAGTGTTGAGTTGATAAGAAATGCAAAAAAAGATGGAGTTAATATAACTTGTGAAACAGGTCCACATTATTTAACTTTAAATGATATGAATCTTCAAGAAGAGGGTAGATTTAAAATGAATCCTCCTATCAGATCCGAAGAGGATAGACAAGCATTAATAGAAGGAATTAAAGATGGAACAATAGATATGATAATAACAGATCATGCACCACATTCTGCAGAGGAAAAAAGCAAAGGATTAGCAGGTAGTAGTATGGGAGTTGTGGGATTAGAAGTAGCTTTTCCAGTATTATATACAAAATTAGTAAAAACAGGAGTAATTACATTAAAAAAATTAATAGATTTAATGAATACAAATCCAAGAAAGATATTTAAAATAGGAACAGAAATTAAAATTGGAGAAAAAGCGGATTTAACAGTATATGACTTAAATGAAAGCTATGACATAGATTCATCTAAATTTGTATCTATGGGAAAGGCAACTCCTTTTGATGGTGATAATGTTTATGGAAAATGTAAAATGACTATTTGTGGTGGGAATATTGTATTTAATGAATTATAAATATGAAAGGAAGGGATATTAAATTGGAAAGAAAATCTAAATATAAAATTTTAGAGAATACAAAAATTGCTAAAGATGTTTTCAAAATGATTTTAGAAGGAGATACCACATATATAGCAAGGCCAGGTCAATTTATCAATATTGAAATAGAAGGATTTTATTTAAGACGTCCCATTTCTGTATGTGACTATGATGAAAATACAATCACTATAATATATAAAATTATGGGAAATGGTACTGAAAAGATGTCTACTTTAAAAAACGGGAGTGTGTTAGATATCTTAACAGGTCTTGGGAATGGCTTTAATGTAAATTGTAAAGGTGACATACCATTGTTAGTAGGTGGGGGAGTTGGAACACCACCTATGTATAGATTATGCAAAGTTTTACAGGAAAAAGGTAAAAAACCGATAGTAGTATTAGGTTTTAATTCAAAAGATGATATGTTTTATGAAAAAGAATTTAAAAATTTGGGTGTAGATGTATATGTTTCAACTGTAGATGGAAGTTATGGTACTAAAGGATTTGTAACAGATATAATAAAAGACTTAAAAGATTACACATATTTTTATGCTTGTGGACCAATTAATATGTTAAAAGCAGTATCTGATGTAACTGAATGTGAAGGTCAGTTAAGTTTTGAAGAGCGCATGGGATGTGGATTTGGTGCATGTATGGGATGTACATGTAAAACCAAATATGCTAATAAAAGAATTTGCAAAGATGGACCAGTACTAAGAAAGGAGGAAATTATATGGTAGAGAATAATTTATCTGTTACATTAAGTGGAGTAAAATTAGATAACCCTGTAATTCCAGCTAGCGGAACATTTGGTTTTGGATATGAGTTTACAGACTTTTATGATATTAATATACTTGGATCTATATCATTTAAAGGGACAACAAAAGATGCAAGATATGGTAATCCGTTACCGCGTATTGCAGAATGTAAAAATGGTTTAATAAATTCTATAGGATTACAAAATCCAGGGATAGATGAAGTTATTTCCGAGGAACTTCCTAAATTAAGGAGATGTTTTAAAAAGCCTTTAATAGCTAATATTAGTGGTTTTTCTATTGATGAATATAAATACTGCTGTGAAAAAATTGATAAAGAAGAGCAAGTCAAAATTATAGAAGTAAATATTAGTTGTCCTAATGTTCATAATGGAGGAATGGCTTTTGGTACAAACCCAGAAGCGGCTAAAGAAGTAACTATGGCTGTAAAATCTGTTACTACTAAACCAGTATATATTAAGCTTACGCCTAATGTTACTAATATTGTAGAAATTGCTAAGGCCTGTGAAGAAGGTGGAGCTGATGGAATTGTTTTGATTAATACTCTATTAGGTATGAGAATAAATTTAAAAACAAAGAAACCTGTTATCGCCAATAAAATGGGTGGCTTTTCAGGCCCTGCAATTTTTCCTGTTGCTTTGAGAATGGTATATCAAGTATATGAAGCTGTAAATATTCCTATTATAGGTGTCGGAGGGATTGAAACTGCAGAAGATGTTATTGAAATGATGCTAGCAGGGGCTACTGCAGTGGAAGTAGGAGCAGCTAATTTAAAAAATCCGTATGCTTGTAAAGAAATTATTGAAAGTTTGCCTACTACTATGGAAAAATATGGTGTTCATGATTTGAGTGAAATTATAGGAAAAGCTCATTAGAACAAATTTAAATTGAAAGGATTTTGATATAAATGGGTAAAGATGTTATTATAGCATGTGATTTTAAAAGTAAAGAAGATACTTTGAACTTTTTAGATTCATTTGATGATGAAAGGTTATTTTTAAAAATAGGTATGGAGTTATTTTATGCAGAAGGACCTGATATCGTCAGAGAAATAAAAAAAAGAGGTCATAAAATATTTTTGGATTTAAAATTACACGATATTCCAAATACAGTTGAAAAAGCAATGAAATCACTCGCAAATTTAGATATAGATATGTGTAATGTTCATGCTTCAGGTACTATTGATATGATGAAAGCTGGATTAAAAGGATTAACAAGAAGTGATGGAAGTAGACCATTATTAATTGCAGTTACGCAACTTACATCTACGAGTCAAGAGCGTATGAAAAAAGATTTATTGATAAATAAACCTATCGAAGAAGTTGTTATGCACTATGCCCAAAATACTAAAGTAGCAGGTTTAGATGGAGTTGTTTGTTCACCTTTAGAAGTTCAAAAAGTAAAAGAGGTTTGTGGTAAAGACTTTATAACCGTGACTCCAGGAATAAGATTTAAAACTGATGATGTAGGTGATCAAGTTAGAATTACTACACCAGAAAAAGCAAAAGAGCTAGGTTCTGATTATATTGTTGTTGGGAGGCCTATTACTAAAGCAGAAAATCCAGTGGAAGCATACAAAAGATGTGTGTCTGAATTTTGTGAGTAGAAAAATTATTTTGAAAGGAATGTATTATTATGAAAAATTTAGAAAAAGAAATAGCAAAGGACTTATTATCTATAGAGGCAATATTTTTAAAACCGGATGATCCATTTACTTGGGCAAGCGGAATTAAAAGCCCAATTTATTGTGATAACAGATTAACCTTAACAGCTCCAGAAGTAAGAAATAAAGTTGAAAATGGCTTAGCCGAAATTATAAAAGAAAACTATCCAAATGTAGAAGTTTTGATGGGAACAAGTACTGCAGGAATTGCACATGCAGCTATAACAGCTGATATATTAAATCTTCCTATGGGATATGTAAGAGGAAGTAGTAAAGATCATGGAAGAAAAAATCAAATAGAAGGCAAATTGAAAAAAGGTCAAAAAGTTGTTGTAATAGAAGATTTAATATCAACCGGAGGAAGTGCAATTGATGTAGTAAATGTACTAAGAGATGCAGGTGCAGAAGTTTTAGGAATTGCTAGTATATTTACATATAATATGCAAAAAAGCAAAGAAAATCTAGAAAATGCCAATGTTAAAAATATTAGTTTATCAAATTTTGATGTTATGGTTGACGTAGCTGCAGAAGAAGGTTATATTAAAATAGAGGATAAAGAAAAATTGATAGCTTTTAGAAACAATCCTAGTGATGAAAGCTGGATAAAATAATAAAATAGGAGTGCAAAAGATGAATAATAACAATCAAAATGAAGAAAAACAAAAGATAAAAGAAAATAAAGATAGCGTTAAGAATGAGACAAACAATAAAAAGAAAACTGCCAAAAAAGATGTTTCAAAATTAGACAATAAAAAAACAAATGTAAGTAACGATGTAAAAAATACTAAATCTAAAAAACAAACCATAAATAAGAATGAAGAAAAGAAAAATGCAAAAGAAAACAATGAAAAAACAGACAAACAAATTAAAAAAAATACTACAGAAAAAACAAATAGTAAAAAGAAAAATGTGAAAACAGATAATCAAAGAGCAAGTACAAAAAATCAGGCTTCAAAAAAGAAGTACGGAGAAATAAATGAAAAAAAATTAACTGAAAAAAAGACCACAAAAAAAGCAGATAATAACAAAAAGACTGAAAAAGAAGATAATAAAAAGATAGAAACGAAAAATCAAACTCTCAAGAAAGATATAAAAGAAACAAGTAATACAAAAAGAACAGTAAATAAAGATAATAAAAAAGTAAATAAGAGCAAACCAAAAGCAAATAATAATGTCAAAAAAACAAATACTAATAGGCCGAGTATAAATGATAGTATCCAAAGACTCAATAATAGTAGACAAAAGATGAGTAGCGATATTCAAAGGGTATACCAAGAAAATCAGAAAATTAAAGAAGAAAAGCGTATAATTGAAGAAGAAAGTAAAAAAGTAAAGCATTTAAAACTAATAGTAAACATTGTAATGATTATATTAATAATTTTGATATTTATATTTTTTGTTTACCCAGGAATATTAATAAAAAATATCAGAAACAGTAAGAATAGCCAATTAGCTCAAAATTCGATTAATGAATATCAAAATAATCATGTAGAACAATTAGACGAAACAGTTGACATTAAATTTACAGATATTGCAACTGCAAATGAAGGTGATGTAATTTTCATTATAGGGAAAGATAAAAATGGAACTTGGGAAGAAATACTAAGAGCAGATAATGAAACGAATGTATTAGGAACGTATAAAAATAAAGTTTACTATTATAATAGCAATGGATTATCATATATTGATTTAACAAAAGAAGAATATGAAGAAACAGAATGGATTAAATATAAACAATATAAAATATCTGATACAGGAGAGCTAGGAAATCTTGGTATATCAAAAGCAACTATGATAGATGACACTATTTATTTTGAATACACAATTGGTGCAGGAGGAACATTACCAACAGATGGAATTTTATCAATTACTACAAACAGTAAATCCTTTGATAATGCAATTCAACTTATAGCTGATGTAGATAAAGGAAAATGGCAAGTAGATACTAATAATAAATTAATATATTATATTCAATTTGAACAAGGAAAATCAGGTCCACTATATAAATATGATTTAGCTACAAAGCAAAAGGAGAAAATTTTTGATAATGTAGAAAGTTTTAAAATATACGAAAATAAAATTTTATATTACATATTAAATAATTCTGTTACATCAACAGAAACAGGAATTTACCCTGCAACATATGATCTATATTTATATAACATGGATAATAAGGAAAATAAGTTAATTTATGTGTCTTCAGTATCTAATATAAATAGTGGAAATTTATGGTCTTTTGCTGAATACTACAATGACGATGTTTATTATAAAGATGAAAATAAAATTATAAAGTACAATAACGGAGAAAAAAATATAATATATACATATTCTTCTAATCATGGAGGAGATTACTTATATGGATTTTATTTTATTGATAAGAACATAGTAGAACTAGTTATACAAAATGGAAATAAAAAGTATTTAGTAAACGGAAATATATCTGATAGACCATCTGGAATATCTACAATAAATGTAAGAATGAAAGATGGTACTAAAAAAGAATTTAGAGTTGATAAAGTAAAATAATCTTAACTTGAGTAAAGATACACAGCCTAGTTTTATTTAGATTATAAAAATAATAAGGAGGTTTTTTGTGAGAAATTTAATAGGAATAGAAGATTTTTCAAAAAGTGAAATTGACAACCTAATAGAAGTTTCAAAAGATATTATTGAAAACAAGGATGCATATAAAGAAAAATGTAAAGGAAAAATTCTTGCAACATTATTTTTTGAACCAAGCACAAGAACTAGATTAAGTTTTGAATCTGCAATGATAAGCTTAGGTGGGAATGTAATTGGCTTTTCATCTGCTGAAAATACATCAACTTCAAAAGGAGAAACACTTGCAGATACGATTAGAGTTGTAAGTTGTTATTCAGATATTATAGCAATTAGACATCCAAAAGAGGGAGCACCATTAGTAGCTACTATGAATTCAAAAGTACCTATCATAAATGCAGGAGATGGAGGTCACAATCATCCTACACAAACCTTATTGGATTTATTAACAATTAGTAAAGAAAAAGGAAGATTAGATAATCTTACAATAGGTATTTGTGGAGATTTAAAATTTGGAAGAACAGTTCATTCTTTAGTAACAGCATTATCATTATATAAAAATATAAAATTTGTATTAATTTCACCAAAAGAGCTAAAAATGCCAGATTATATAAAAACAGAAATACTAGATAAAAATAATATTGAATATACAGAAACAGAAAATTTAGAAGATAGTATTTCAGAACTAGATATTTTATATATAACAAGAGTTCAAAAAGAGAGATTCCTAAATGAAGAAGATTATATAAGATTAAAAGATGTATATATATTAAATAAAGAAAAAATGCAGAGCGCTAAAAAAGATTTATGTGTATTACATCCATTACCGAGAGTAAATGAAATTTCTACAGATATAGATAACGATTCAAGGGCTTGCTATTTTAAACAAGTAGAATATGGTAAGTATATGCGTATGGCAATAATCTTAAAGCTATTATCAGAGCAATAAAATAAGTGTACTAAAATTCGTATTTTAAAGTGTTGTTATGAAAAAAATAATGACATTCATATATTAAATATTATAGGAGGAAAATATATGAATATAGATAGTATAAAAAATGGATATGTTATAGACCATATAAAAGCAGGACATGCTATGAAGATATATGATTATTTAAAACTTGGAGAATTAGATTGCTCTGTAGCGATAATAAAAAATGCTAAAAGTAATAAAATGGGAAAAAAAGATATAATTAAAATTGATGAAAAAATAAACATTGATTTTAATGTACTTGGATATATTGACCATAATATTACTATTAATGTTATAGAAAATGACAGGAAGATAAAAAAATTTCATCCAGAGCTAGAGCAAGAGCTTATTGATATAGTGAAATGTAAAAACCCTAGATGCATCACATCTATAGAAAGAGGGTTAAGGCAGATTTGTGTTTTGAAGGATAGAAAAAAAGCTGTATATAGATGTAAATATTGTGAAGCAGTATGCCAATGGGACGGAGAAAATTGATAATAGACAAATCATACTAAAAATATTGAAATTATATAAGTTTTTGGTATAATATTAATATAATAATTCCTAAATAGGAAAGGTTGAATTTATAATATCAAAAGCCAATATGACTAATACATCAAAAGGGGAATTTTATGACAACAGAAAACATAAACAAGATAAAGGTAATTGAAACAGAGATTATGCATCGAAAAGAAGAAATAATGCGGTTAGAAGCTGAAATCACTAAGTTAGAGGCTGATAGGATGAAAATTAAAGACCCACCACTAACTGATTTCGATTTTCCCAAAAAATCTTTTAGAAGTTTTAATATGGCAGGTATTTATCGATTATCCGAATTGTATTGCCTTTTATCAGGGGACTATTCTGCTTTGCCTAGACATATATAGATAAATATTATAAAATATCAACAATAAGGAAAGAGGAGGAAGAATCTATGTTAAAAAAAGGAGATCTATGCAAACATTTTAAAGGAAAAACATTAGATGAAAAAAACATTTATGAAATATTAGAAACAGGAGTAAATTATTCAGGTGATGCATCTGAGAATCCTATAGAAAATTTAGTGGTATATAAAAATATATTTCAAAATAAAATTTTTGCAAGAGAAATTGGAGATTTAACTAGTGAGTTACCTATTGAAAAACAAGAACAATATGGGCAGAAACATAGAATTGAAAAATTAACTAATGAAGAAATTTCGTATATAAAATCTAAGTTAGAATCTTTGAATAAATAATTTAAAAGGATGGAAAAATCATATGAACATTCAGTTAATATCAGGCTTGCTAATACCTTTATTAGGAACAATATTAGGTTCGGCCACAGTATTTTTAATGAAAAATAAAATGAACAAAAAGGTAGAAAAATTACTTTTAGGTTTTGCATCAGGTGTAATGATAGCAGCTGCAGTATGGTCACTACTTATTCCGTCAATAGAAATGGCAGAAACTCAAGAAAAAGTAGCATGGATACCAGCAACTATAGGATTTTTATTTGGAATTGTATTTTTGCTTGTTTTAGATAGTGTAATTCCACACTTACATTTAGAAAGTGAAAAGCCGGAAGGAGTTAAATCAAAATTAAAGAAAACAACAATGATGGTATTTGCAGTAACACTTCACAATATACCGGAAGGAATGGCGGTAGGAGTTACTTTTGCAGGAGCTTTAGCTCAAAATGCTGGGATTACAATAGCAGGAGCTTTTGCTTTAGCAATAGGAATTGCAATTCAAAATTTTCCAGAAGGTGCAATTATTTCAATGCCACTTAAAAGTGAAGGAGTGTCGAAGCCAAAAGCCTTTTTATATGGAGCATTATCTGGGATAGTAGAGCCAATAGGAGCGATTATTACTATATTATTAACAAGCTTAGTAGTACCAATATTACCATATTTATTATCATTTGCAGCAGGAGCAATGATATATGTTGTAGTAGAAGAGCTAATACCAGAATCACAAGCAGGAGCGCATTCAAATATTGGAACAATAGGCGTTGCAATTGGTTTTGTTGTTATGATGATTTTAGATGTGGCACTAGGTTAAATAAAAAAGTGATAAAAACATAAAAACGCTACAGATAAAGCAAAAATAGTAGAGGATTATTTTTTTGTTAAAATTAATTTAAAAGATCTGATTCACAGAGAGCATTCACTTTATAAATTGAGTGCTTTATTTATTGGATTACAAGAACATTAACAAATTATATTATTGAATATGATGTAATAAAAATGTAATTTAAAAGTAATAAAATTGTAAAAAAAGAAAAAAAGATTAATAAATAAAGGATATTTTCTATATTTTAGAGTTCATCATAAAAAATGGTATTGCAAAATAATACCTAAATATGTATAATAAAAATGTAAAAAATATGACAATTTGTCAAAAAAACTAAGGAGGAATAAAAATGAAAAAAACTAAAAAAATACTAGCTATAGCAGTAATATTAATGCTAATACTAGGTAGCTTGACTTTTGTTAAAGCGGAAACAGATAAGCTTGTTATATCTGATGGTGTAAAAGAAGGCAATAAAGTAACATTTAAAATCGATTTACCAAAAGATACTGCATTAAAGGGAGATGTGGATTTGAACGGTAAAATAGAGTCAGCAGATATAGAGCTTATAAACAAATATCTATTAAGCAGTACTCAATTTCCATTAACAGAAATACAACTAAAAGCAGCAGATGCACATATAGATGGAACGATAGACTCTCTAGATCAGATGGAAGTTATAAATTATGTAGAGAATATTGTAGATTATAAACCGGTTACACTTAAAGGAACCTTAGCAGATTCTTCTAAATATGAATTAGTAAAAGATTCTAGTGGAAACTATTCTATTGTTGTTACATTACCAGAAAATGTTACTGGAGGTACAATAGGTATAATTGTAAATGAAGGAACTTTTATGTATGCCTTAAACTCTGGAAATGAAGAAACAAGTAGTAAGCTATTAGATATAGCTACTTCAGAAAAATCTATTACTATTTCAGATGGTGTAAAAGAAGGCAATAAAATAACTTTCAAAATTAATGCACCAAATGATACTACATTAAGAGGAGATGTAGATTTAAATGGGAAAATTGAACAAGCAGATGCAGAACTTATAAATAAGTATATATTAAATCCTACTGGAAATTCATTGACAGGAATACAGCTAAAAGCAGCAGATGCAGAGGTTGATGGAGTTATAAATACAAGTGATTCTCAAAAATTAGTGAATTATATAGAAGGTGCTGAAAAGTATGAACCAGTTACACTTAATGGAACTTTAGCAGATTCTTCTGAATATGAACTAGTAAAAGATTCTAATGGAAATTATTCTATTGTTGTTACAATACCAGATGGTACTACTGAGGGAACAATAGGAGTAACAGTTGAAGCCCAAACTTTTATGTTTGATTTAGGTTCAGCTAATAAAGCAACAAGTAGTGAACTATTTGACTTATCTAAACTTGAAGATGGTGATAATACTGACGCATTAAAAGTAATCGAACAAAAAGATGAAAAACAAGATGATGGAAAAATAAAGGTAACTGTAATAGTAAACAAAGAATTAGATAAAGATAATTTACCAAATGGATGGACATTATCAGAAGACGGAAAATCAATTACTAAAATAATGAATGAAGGTGAAAAAGAAGAAATAGAATTAGTTGCAAAGGACGGTTCTAAAACAAAATATACAGTTATAGCAGGTTATACTTTAAAAGATGACGGAAATAAAAACAATCAATCTCAAGATGATGGTACAACATCAAATAAAATTATTCCACAAACAGGTGCAACAAGCACAATATTAGTTGTAATTGCAGGTATTGCAATAGTTGGAATAATAGCATTTTTTAAATATATTAAAAATATTAAAATAAAAA
>ENA-UOJD01001603-UOJD01001603.1-human-gut-metagenome-genome-assembly--contig:-P48-NODE-1603-length-22196-cov-5.564247_pt1 | contig 22196 bp, 19 predicted proteins | sample MGYA00242342_ERZ723889 | MGnify/ENA metagenome assembly ERZ723889
GAAAAAACCGGGTTTATTATTAGTAAAAACAATGTTAAAATAAGAATAATTCTTTTCATACACCTTTATTATAGCACATGAAATTCATTGTTACAAATTGTTACAAAAAGGCAATTATTTAAAATTAATATACTTTATATATATATAAGAGAGTAAAAATAAGGAAAGCTTATGGCAATAGTATTAGACACAAATATGAAATTATTTGCAGAGAGAATGAATATCACCTCTTCCAGAATGATTCAGGATTATGGTCTAAAAACTGTTGACGAAATTATAGAAGCTGAGGCAGCACAGGGGAACACTCAGGCTATTAATTATGCCAGAGAAATGTACAATTCTCCAGCCAAATTAATAAAAATATTCAAACTCACTGATGTAGAAAACAAGTTTGTAATCCTTCATAATATGGACGACAGAACAAGACAAATGGTTCTTCCTATGCTTGAAAAAGAAGATCTGGTAATGGGTCTGTACTTCTTTACGCAGGAAAAATTACTTTCTATGCTTATGGAAGTTGATATTGAAGAGCTTGTTAATGTCATTATGGGAGCATTTCCGCTTCAAGAAGTAGTTATGATGTTTACAGAAGATGACCTTGCCGAGTTCTTCCAGAACGAAAAGCTTGAAAAATATGATGTTATAAATCAGTTAAAGTGCATGCCTCCGGAAGTTATGCAGAAATTTGTTGAAGGCGTTACCGGCAGACCATCAGAAGAAACAAATCCTCTTGATTTAATCAAAAGCATAGAAGAGCTTCCAATTGATCAATACAGAGATTTCATGTCAGCCATTGATCCGGACGTACAAAGACAGCTGACATTCCAGCTTACCAAACAGAAACCTGAATACTTACAACTGTTCAGCAATGAAACTTACGTAAATATGTTATCAACAATGATGAAAACAGAAATGGTAAAACCTATGGTATTTCTTGAAAAAGACACACTTGTTGATATGATTTCAATCCTTCCAGAAGATTTAATGTCAATTGTCGCAGCTCAGGTTGATACTAAACAATTTGCAGAATTTTTGCTTGAAGACCATCTGGATTTGCTTGAAGGTGCGTTAATGATTTAGAAAAACAGTTTTCACATAGTAATTATCGTCTTTTCTCAGCATGGTCTGAATTGAATTAAAGTTTTCTGACAAAATTGATATCTGAGCAGCTTTTTCTCTTACTGTGTATTCAGACTGAAAAGCGGAACGTTTGAGAATGCTGAGCATTGTTTGAGTATCAACCATTTCATAGAAAAATCTTAAAGCCTCAAGACACCAGTATAATTTAAACAATTGTTTGTTTATCACATACTTTTTGTCACGGAATATGAATTTATCCAGCTCATCCAGAGCTTGAACAGTAAATGTAAGGATAAAATTAACATATTCACTTACAAATTCATCAAACGGCTTAAGCAATTTGACACTGTCAACAACCAGCCTGCAAATATTGGCATTAATATCAATTGTCGCATCTGCAAATATTTTAGGAGGCATCTTACAAAATAATTTTCTGGACTCTAAATCAGAAGATATTATCTGGAAAATTTTTAGAGCTACAGCTTCTCGAATTTTTCCGTCACATCCTGTTAAGACAGACACAAGCGCTCTGGCATCATTTTCAGAGTTAACATAATCAAATTTCAAAGCTGCAATTTGTTTTTGTGGTATATTTCCATTTTTAAGCAGCTCAAGCAGCTCTTCATGAGAGAACTCGCTCTCACACAGATAACAAGCCTGTTCAAAATTTGTATCTAAATCTTTATAAAAACCCGTGTTCAAATTTTTATCCTATTTATTGTATAATAACATTTTAGCATAATGTATAATGAATTCGGCATAAAAAATAGTTTTAATGTATGATAAGGAAAATCAAGAACCTTGTATAATATTCCTTAAGGAGACTATCATGAATATATTTGAAACAATACTGAGTAAAATATTAATATTTGAAAAAGAGCCCCAAAAAATAGGATTATCACAGCTTAAGGCTCAGCCGGTAATTAGAAAGGCCGAACCTTCAATAAAGAATAAAGATGTAAAATTATCTGACCTTATGCGCAGAGCTGGTTAAAACTACTAAATTACAGCAGCTGCAACGCAATACTCGGCGTCTGGTTTGCTGTTGCCATAAGAGTCGCTGCAGCTTGCTGCAAAATCTGATTTCTGATATATGCGCTTGACTCCTCTGCAATATCTGCATCACGAATTGTTGATTGTGTTGAAACCAAATTGTCATACGCAGCACTTATCTCTTCTAAAGCGCTTTCTAAACGGTTTTCTATAGCACCAAGCGCTGAAGAATCTTGCCACAGTTTCTCCAAGAATTTATCAATAGCATCCAATGTACTCTCAACTTCTACCCCGCTTGTTACAGAATATTCAAGGCTACTTAAATTCAAATCAGGTATAGAAAATTCCAGTTGACTTGATTTCTGAGAATGTATTCCTATCTGTAAAACAAATGAAGAACTAAGATTAACTCCAACTACATTATTCAGAATTGCATTAGGTGAGTAACAGGCAGCATTCAATGAATCTGCCAGATTATAAATACAATTCTCTACAGTATATATAGAATTCGTTTCATTGCCGGCAATCATACCAATATAGTCCTTGCCTGATACATTGCCTAATGCCGCACAATTACGTATCAAACAACCATCCTGTGCATTTGCCGTAATTCCTCCTGCTATACATCCAGCTGTAAGAGGGTTTATTTCTCCGCCTTTATCCGTCACTACTACATCACCCATCGCAAATGAATATTCTATTACAGAATCTTTTGCTGCATAAGCAGCCAACCCTCCTGCTTGCGAACCCATACTTATTGCATTTGTCGTAGAATAAGAATATCTTATATAGCCGGGCTTCGATTCTGAGTTATGCCCTAAGACTCCTGTTAACCCGCCTGCATCATAACAAGCAGTTGTTACAGACCCTCCAATAGAATAACAATTCGTAACTTTAAAGCAAGAACCGGCTATTGAACCTACCCAACCACTTTCAGAATGAATAAAAGGATTTATCATCCCTAAATTTTTATCTCAGACCCTAAACCAGCATTCCCAAAAAGTCCAACACCTAAATCATATTTTTTATTAAATACAATTTTTAGGTTAGATACCACATACCCGTTACCATCAAAAGTACCATAAAAAGGAAGAGTTCTATTTTTTCCAATCGGAGTCCAGCTATCATAAGCGCTTAAATCAATATTATTTGCCAGCACAAATTCCGTATTTTCTCCAATTTTACCAGCATTTGTCATAGCAGCAAGCTGTGCGAGCTCCTCTGCAGTCGAGATTGAATAAGTACCGCTTGTAAGAATTGTATTTTCATCAACACTTTTCAGAGTAGTCATGTTGCTTGTGTCACGTTTGACAATGTCTTTTAGAAAACCTCTTGAGTTGGGTTTAAGAGTTGTGCCATCAGGAAGGCTTATACCTCTTGAGAGATTGTGTGTTGAGTCAAAGAGTTTAATCCCATTGTATTCAGTCGAGGATTTTATACGATAGATTTCATTAATAATTGAGGCTGCTTCCTGGTTGATTGCAGAAATAGATTTTGAGCCATAGGTATCGTTTTGAGCTTGAATTGCAAGCATGCGAAGATGAGAAATTAAATCTGACACATTTGAGAGGGCGCTGGAGGCTGTTTGTACCATGTCTAAGCCTGCCCTGACATTGTCTTCTGCCATTTGGTAAGCATTAATTTGGGTTGAAAGTTTGGTATTTATTGCATAATTCGCAGCATTGTCTTTCGCATGATTTATCTTAGAACCCGTTGTCATGCGTTCTATTGCTGTATTTAATCCGTTGGTTGATGCTTTTAAACCAGATTGGACTATTAAGCTTGATAGATTGGTGTTAATTTTCATGTTAACACCTCGCTTAAAAGCCTTAATAAACTAGAGTGTTTTACCCCCCCCCCCTACAGCTGTAAGGGTTTCAGGGTAATTGAAACAACTTTTTCTCAACATATCCATATATATAATATATTCCACATTTAATGATTTTATAACACGAAATTAACAAAATGTTACATTATGCCTTAATATTTCGTAAAAAAACCTTTTTTAAAAATGTATTTAGATATAAAATAGTATTACTCCAACGATTACGAATTAAGAAAGGACTTTCATATGGTGCTTGAAATGACTTACCCTCAGCTGGAACGAGCAGTTAATCCGACTCACGATATAAGACTTTTTTCAGGTCGCTCTAACCCGAAATTAGCTCAAGAAATAGCAGATTATCTTGGCACAACGGTCGGCCCGATGGTTATTAAAAACTTTGCTGATGGTGAAATCTATGTTCAAGTCAAAGAAAGTATCAGAGGCGATGATGTTTTTATCGTTCAACCGCTTTGCAATCCGGTTAACGAAAACCTCATGGAACTCCTTATAATGATAGATGCATTTAAAAGAGCAAGCGCTAAAACAATTACAGCAGTAATTCCTTACTACGGCTACGCACGTCAGGATAGAAAAACATCCGGTAGAGAAGCTATTACTGCAAAACTCGTTGCAGACCTGCTTACAACTGCAGGGGCAAACAGAGTTCTCGCAATGGATTTACATACAGGTCAAATACAAGGGTTCTTTAATATTCTGGTTGATCATATATTTGCAACTCCAATACTTGTAGATTATGTAAAAAGCTTAGGCCTTAACCCTGACGAAATGGTAGCAGTAAGCCCTGATATGGGAGGCGCAAACCGCACAAGACACTTTGCAAAAAATCTAGATATCCCTATGGCAATTATTGATAAAAGACGCGATAGACATAATGAAGCAATTGCAGCACACATTATTGGAGATGTGGAAAACAAAGTGTGTCTTATGTTTGATGACATAATCGATACAGCTGGAACTATCTGCGAAGCCTCTAAACTACTGAAAAGCAAAGGTGCAAAAGCAGTATATGTAGGAGCTACACATGCAGTTCTTTCCGGACCGGCAATTGAGCGTTTGAAGACTGCACCTATCGAAGAATGTATTGTAACCAATACTATTCCTTGGAACAGCGAAGATTTACCATCAAATGTGAAACAGCTTTCAGTTGCTCCGTTGTTAGGGCAAGCAATATCTCGCATACACGATGATGAGTCTGTTAGCTCACTATTCGGTTTTGAAAAAGAAATGAAAGTTTAAATAAACTAAACTTCTTTTATTAAGATATTAACATCAACATCTAATACTCTAGCAATATCAATGACTTTCAAGATTGTAGGGTTAATTTTACCAGTTTCAATCAAACTCACTGAATTTCTGGAAATATTAGTCAGTTCAGCAAGGCGTTCTTGAGAAAGATTTTTTCTCAAGCGCTCACTTTTGATATTAATTCCAAGATTTTTTAAACGTATTTTTTCTGACATAACATTTATATTTTCTTGTATTGCTAAGTTAATTTCCATAAAATATAATCACAATTTATACATTATATTAAAAACTATAAAAGGAAGCCAGCAAATTACATGACTTCCTTTTTATATATAAGGGCAGACTTAGAGCCGCCCTTTACCGCGTTTGATCTCTAGGACAAGTTCCTCTAAACTTAACAATAACCTGCTAAGTGGATCTAGGCGGCGCTTCTAATTTATCTCAAGTTTTTTACCTTTTGCAGTTTCTGTATCCTGCTTAGGAATTTTTACGCATAAAACACCATTTTTATATTCAGCTTTTGCCTCAGATGCTTTAATTGGCTGATCAAAAGATATTGTACGCTGGTATTTACCATATCTGAATTCACAGGTATGATATTTTTCGTTTATCTCTTTTTCTTCTTTCTGTTCTTTTTCTTCTTCTATTTCTGCAGTAATTGTCATAAAATCATTATCCAATTCTACATCAATATCATTTTTTTCTACACCTGGAAGCTGAACTTTTACTTTATATTCTTTGTCATTTTGTTTAATTTCTACTGCTGGACGCCAGATTGAATTTTTCTTGATTGTTAGTGGATTTGAGAAACTCGGATGCAAAAAAGTATCTCTTAGAAAATTATTCAATTCATTATGTATACTATCAAAATATAAGTCAGGTTCTCTTATCATTAGTTCTGTTTTCATCTGTCACATTCTCCTTTTGACTACACTCATAATATAAAGGAGTTCAAAAAAAGTTACATTAGACAAAACGGCTATGTTGAGATTATCAACATAGCCGTATATATATCAGTAATAAATTTATTCTTCTAAACTACCAGCTGTTTTACCCCATTTTCTTATTGTTGCATTCAGCATATTTTCGTGGTGTTTTTCTCTGTATATCTGGCATAAAAGTTTATATGCGTGTTTATTATACGGATCCTGATTCAAAATTGTTTCTAATTGTTCAATTGCAGAATTTGAACGTTTTGTATAATAATCAATAAGCGCCGGCAGAGTTTCTGTCAGGTCATTCATATCTGTTGCGCTTGCAATTTCTGCACAGCTCTTTGCCTTATCAAATTCTTCAGCATCAAGATACATTACCGCAACTTCATAATAAACTTCTGATTTACTTCTTCTGTCTGTTTTCATCTGAGCTACAGCCTGATATTCTTCAGCAGCCTTATCGTATTGAGCTCTTTTTCTGTACTGTTCGGCAAGCGCAAGCTTTGTTTCAATATCATTTGCAACTACTTCATCTGGATTCATAGTATCATTTACAGGAACATTCAGAGTCGCTAGAATTTCTGGAACAGTGAAAAATTGAGATTTTTCTTCTGCTGTAAGAGGTTTATTAGTTACATCTGGTACAACTGAATATAACAAAGCCAGCGATTTTAAATCTCTTGCAGTGATTTCTGTATTAAATTTTGTTCCAATTGGATACATAACATCATATATACTAGGGCTTTTACCATTTAAACCTAGAGAATGGCCTATTTCCTGCAAGGCAGAAGAGAAGAGCTGTTTTGAATCAAGATTATGCTTCTTTTCATCAGTCTTTTTAAAATTAATAGTAGAGCCTTCAATAATATCACCTTTAACTTCAAAAGACTGCGCACCTATAGAAGGGCTGTCACTCGGGTTTTTGAAATAACATTTCATATCAGCTTCTTCAGGGGTTTCTACAAACATAAAGCTTACAAGCCCTTCGCTTGCTCTCTGCCATGTTTGATAAGCACTCATTACTACTTCTCTATAGTAGTCAGGTAAATCTGTACTGTCTTCAATATATACTTTTAAAGGGAATGAAGCCTTATTCCATCTAACAATTTTCCCATTAGCAGCAATTTCTCTGAAATAACTATCAATAATTGCAGCTTTAATTGTTTTTTCACCCATTGATTTATCATAACCCAGTACTATTGCATATGAGTTTTTGAAATTAAATTTCGCAGATTGGGAATCAATTTTACTGTTAATGCTTAATAATGAAGCAGCTCCGGCTGCAAACAGGAATGTACAAATAACTATCTTTTTCATATTTTCAGAAAACCTCATTTTCTTTTAACTTTTACATTATACACTAAAAACCGTAAATTTAAATTTTTGCGCTTACAAAGCTATTAGTTTTTCCAAGCATTGCAGCCATTGATGTATAAGACTTTAATGCTGTATACAATTTCAAAGCAGAATCTTTGGAAACACCTTTATCTTCAAGTTTTTCTATAAATTCCTTTGCAGTAGCAGTCTTATCGCTTTTTATACCAAGATAATTGTTTATTGCAGAATTAAATTTATTTGCAGAAGAATTTCCATATAGAGCTGTCATTGTGGTTCTATATGTATTCATATCTGTATATTCTTTCAGGGTTATATCGTACTCACCCTTTTGAAAATTTTCCAGCGTTTCTTTATCAAGAACTTTTGGCAAGTCTTTTAGCTGTTTGTTTATATTATCAAGCTTTTCCGATACACCTGTAGGATAGAAACCTGTATTTATACTTTCAATTGCTGTCATTTTTCTAACCTTTATTAGTCATTATACAACATTTTTGTTAAATTTACAATTCTTATCAGACTTGAAAGTTTAAATATTTTAATGTAAACTTAACAACATTAAGGAGGTTATATGCACGAATATGTATTCAAAATGAAAAAGGGCGATATAGAGATTGAATTAAAGTCTGATGATTTAGAATTTGTTGAAGAACAGCTCAACAAATGGAGAGAAGAACTCCTTCAAGATAAGTAAGTGTTTTTCAGATAATGCAGTGAAGGTTAAAGATGTCAGTTTATTCATTTAAAATTACAAAAGGTCGTTATCAGCTTTCTCTTACAACAACAGATAAAGAGCTGGTAGTTGACCAGTTTGCCAGATGGGTGCGTCAAGCCTCTGAATATGTACAAAAACATAAAGTACAGCAGTGCAAAGAGATTGTTAAATCTCAAATTAATGCTGAACAGGAGATTACGCAGAAAAAAATTGATGAGCAGCTTAAACGTATGCCCAAAACAGAACCTGTAGAAGAACTTCCAAAGGAAGACACTAACAAAAACCTTGATATATTTTACGCTCCTCATAGCAGCAATAATGAAGAGTTTAAGACTACGGTAACCCAAACAGAACCGCAGGTTGAAATGAGCGGCGGATTTGATAATATTCTAGAAAAATCAATTCAGGCTCCGCAGACAGAATTATCCTTCAAGCCAAGTCCATCAATAAAAAAAGATAATGCTTTTATTAATTTTATTTCTGCAAAACCTATTGAAAAAAAGATTGATTACCTTCTTATGACAGCTTATTACTTTACACAGTATGAGCAGAAACCAAGATTTACTCTAAAACAGCTAAACGCCAAACTTATGCAGAATATAGCTGTTATTATTGATCACAGCGTACTTCAGGAGGCTATAAACAGAGATTATATTGAATGTCTGCCTGATTTGACCGGCCTTGTAGGAGCTTCTGAATACAGACTTACTACATATGGCGAGAAAGTGCTTTTAGATGCCTGAGAAAATTGCAGTTGCATTATCCGGCGGTGTTGACAGCAGCGTTACAGCTTTTCTTTTAAAGGAAAAAGGATATAACGTTGTTGGAGTTACAGCTAAAACAACTGACTCACCTGCCGCCGAAAAAGTTATACAAAACGCCTCGGAGGTTGCAAAAAAACTTCAAATACCATTTTATCCGCTGGATGTTACAGATATTTTTAAAGAAAAAGTCATTAATTATTTTGAAAATTCTTACAAATCAGGAATGACCCCGAATCCTTGCATTATGTGCAATAAATATATGAAATGGGGAACTCTTTTTGATTTTGCAATAAATGAGCTAAATGCAGATTATATTGCGACAGGACACTATGCAAAAATAAAAAAAACAAACGGGCTATTCAAGTTATATCCGGCTTCTGATGAGCATAAAGATCAGCTTTACTTCTTATTTATGCTGGAGCAAGAGCATTTAAAAAAGACATTATTTCCTTTATCAGAATATACCAAAAGTGAAGTAAAAAAGCTTGCTTATGATAATGATTTACCGAGCAAATCTTCTAAAGAGAGTCAGGATATTTGTTTTATACAGTCGCCAATGACAACCAAGAAATACCTTAACAGCTTAATTCCTCCTCTTAAAGGTTATTTTGTTGAAGAATCTACCGGAAAGAAACTAGGAGAACACACTGGTTTCTGGCAGTTTACAATCGGACAGAGAAAAGGTATAGGGCTTGCAGCTCCGGAAGCTTTATACGTAACATCTATTGATGCAGCAACAAATACAGTTTATGTCGGATATAAAGATAAACTTTTCTCTGATAAATTATTTTTAAAAAACGTAAACTGGAATTATCCAATAAACAAACAAAAGTTTGAATCAATGGTTAAAATCCGATACAACATGAAAGCTGTACCGGCTGAAGTTGAAATATTGGGTTCTGATGCTGTTGTGGCTTTCCCCCAAAGAGTTTCGGCTGTTGCAGCCGGTCAAGCCTGTGTTATTTATGATAAACAGGACGGCCATCTTATTGGCGGTGCATTTATACAGCAGGGGTAAGTACAAGGGGGAACGCAAGGGGCATAATCATTGTTGTACGTAAAGCAAACTTACAACAACTGTAATGCTATAGCTGGTGTTTGGTTTGCTGTAGCCATAAGCGTGGTCGCAGCCTGCTGTAAAATCTGGTTTCTGATATATGCGCTTGACTCCTCTGCAATATCTGCATCACGAATTGTTGATTGTGTTGAAACCAAATTGTCATACGCAACGCCGACTTGTTCAAGCACGCTTTCCAAACGATTTTGCAAAGCTCCAAGTTCTAATTCTTTGGATGAAATAGAAGCAATCATTTCATCTATTTTTTCAAGAGATTTTTCATCATCAAGCCCTAAATAACAAAGATCTTTTAGACCTTCTATTGTAAATGACAAATCCTGATATATTCCTGCGGAATCATCTCCGGATATTCCTACTTGAAATGTGACAAATGCCGGTGAATAAAGCGGGCGACAGGAGGTATCATAAATATCTGGAAGAGGTAAATCCAAACCATAATCAGGAAGCTGCCCTTTTGCTACCATCTTATTTAGCTCAGATGAACTAAGCCCGACTCCTTTGCCGGTATCATTCTGTCCGGTTGACTCCATATTATAATAAATATTTGATATACTGCATTTTTCTGGATTATTTATTGTAAACTGACCTATCAAACCTCCGCTGTTTGTTCCGGAAGAAACTTCTCCTACTGCATAACAATTAGTCATATTCAGAGTACCGGAAACTGAAAAGCTACCTATCAAACCTCCCATAGTATCATTTCCACTGCAAGTTACACTGGAAGTTGATACACAATTATTAATAACACCATTTCTGTCACCTCTTAGCCATGCACCTCCTATCAAACCTCCAGTTGGCGCCGAATAACCTTTGACACTCCCTTCGGTATAGCAATTTTCTATACTGAATGATTCATTGCCGTCAAGATAACCGATTAAACCACCTACACTATGCCCTCCATTGACTTCTACATCAGCATAGCAATCTTTAATAACACATCCTTTTGCAACCCCGACAAGACCTCCTACCTGATTCTTCCCTTTGACAAAACCTGTAGCATAACAATTACTCAGTTCTATGGCACCACCCCCAAATGCACCTGTGCCATCATTGTTACTACTAATATTAACATTTTCTAAGCCTAAGTTTTTTACTTTTGCTGTACTAAAAAAGGAGCTCTCTGCAGAAAAATTTGATATAACATATCCATTGCCATCAAAATTAACCCAAGCAGCATATACGTGAGTGCCTGTAAACCCTGAGTAATCAATATCATTAGCAAGAACAAGCTCAGCAGATTTAAGTGTGCCATTCTTAATCATTGAAAAAGCTTTTTCTATCTCCTCTACAGAGGATACCGAATAACTTCCGCCCGTTGTTACAACACTCTCATCAAGACTGGATACACTGGACATTTGGGATGTATCTCTATGCACTACTTCTACCATAAATTCATACTTCTTCTCTGGCGTTCCATCAGGAAAGGTTATATCAGATGGCTGCTCAAGACCGCCAAATAAACTTATGCCGTTATATTCTGCATTATTTTTTGTACGGTAAAGCTCATTGATTATTGAAACGGCTTCTGCATTTACTGCATCTATTGACTTATTTCCATAAGTGCCATTCTGAACCTGCATTGAAAGACTGCGAAGACGAGATGAATAATCTGACATTACGGATAGAGCGCCTAGAGCAGTGTTAACCATATTAAGAGCCTGACTTGCATTATCTTCCGCTACCTCATACCCACTGATTTTTGTTGAAAGTTTTGTATTTATTGAATAATTAGCAGCATTGTCTTTCGCATGATTTATCTTAAAACCTGTGGTCATGCGCTCGATTGCTGTATTTAATCCATTGGTTGATGATTTTAAGCCCGATTGGACTATTAAGCTTGATAGATTGGTGTTAATTTTCATTTTAACACCTCGCTTAAAAAGCCCTGTAAATTAGGGTATTTAGCCCCCCCCCCCTACAGCCGTAAGGGTTTCAGGGCAATTCATTATACCTGATTTTCGTATAGAGCTACTCATTAAAACATATCCTTATGTATATTATATTCCACATGTAAATACTTTTATAACCTTTTATTACAAAATCGTTACATTTTGCAGGATATAAGGTGGATTCAAATACTACTTTACATTCTGTCTTAATAATTGTATTATTATAATAGATTGGAGGAATTTTGGCAGAAAAGTTCAAAATACAAGGTGGAGAGACTCTTAAAGGTGAAGTTTCAGTAGGCGGAGCAAAAAATGCTGTATTGAAACACCTAGCAGCCACTATTCTTGTTAACGGAAAAACAAAAATATATAACGTACCTCATCTTACTGATGTAGATATTATGCTGAATGTTCTTTCTGATTTGGGGGCAAAATATACTTACGATAAAGAAGAAAAATCAGTCGTAGTAGATGCCTCAAATATAACTTCAATCACTGCAAAATATGAACTTGTAAGTAAAATGAGAGCATCATTTATTATACTTGGTGCCTTAATGTCACGCTGTAAAGAAGCAATTGTTGCCCTTCCAGGCGGGTGTGCTATTGGTGAAAGAAGAGTCGATTTCCATATAAAAGGGTTAGAAGCTCTAGGCGCTAAAATAAAAATTGAAAATGGCTACGTTCATGCAAAAGCTTCCAAATTAGTCGGAGCTGATATTTATCTTGATATTCCTTCAGTTGGTGCTACAGAAAATTTAATGCTTGCTGCAGTTCTGGCAGAAGGGTCTACCAGAATTCAAAATGCCGCTCAAGAACCTGAAATTATTGATTTAGCCAATTTCTTAAATACAATTGGCGCGGATGTAAGCGGAGCTGGAACTTCTGAGATATTGATTAACGGGGTTAAGGCAGAAAATTTACATTCAGCTGAGTACACAACAATTCCGGATAGAATCGAAGCAGGAACATTTATGGCTGCCGTAGTTGCTACTAGAGGTAAAGCTATTATTAAAAATGTTTACCCTGCGCATTTGACATTCTTTAACGATAAATTAATCAAAATGGGAGCAAGCATTAAGCTTGTTGAACCTACGACAATCGAAGTAAGCTGCAAAGGACGTTTATCATCTATTAATTTTGTAACACAGCCTTATCCAGGTTTTCCAACTGATTTGCAGGCTATTGCAATGACACTTTTGACAACAGCAAACGGAGTCGGAATTATTACGGAAAGCTTGTATGAAAATCGTTTTATGCAGGTGCCTGATTTAAGAAGAATGGGTGCTGATATTCATCAAGACAGAAATCATGCAATTGTTAAGGGGGTTAAAAACCTTACCGGAGCTACGGTTGCAGCAAGCGATTTAAGAGCAGGTGCTGCGCTTGTTATTGCAGGTCTGATGGCTAACGGTGAAACTATTGTTGAAAAATTGCACCACATTGATAGAGGTTATGAAGAGTTTGAACATAAGTTGACAAAACTCGGCGCTAAGATTTGCCGCTATGATGATTCTACGGAGGCAAAAATTATACAAGAGATAAGAGGGAGCATTTAAATGAGTCCTGCATACAAAAGATGGTATGATCACGATCCTAAGCTTTTGGAAGTTATTGAATTATTAAAAAACTATCAGGATGAGCTGAAAGAACACGCGGTTGTTTTTTTAGACAAATTGGAACAGAAGGTTTCTAAAGAAGCCCTTGACCGTTTTTACGATTTAGTAAGACCTGTAAACGGATGTCGCTGGTACGACAAGGATCCGATTATCTCTAAAACTGTAGAAATTTTAAGAGTTGTTCCGCCGGAAGTTCAAAACGCTTGTGCTGAAAGATTTATCGCAGCACTAAAGGAAATGGGCATTGAATACGAAAGCCCAAAGTTTTAAGAAATAAATTAAGAGGGAAATGTAAACATTTGTAAAACTTTGACTAATATTATTAAAGTTTTTGCAAAATGTACCGTTTAAGAACATGTATACTATTTTGTTCAAAAAGGAGTGTTCAATGACGGAAGGTTTTAGGATTGACGGACATTTTATCCCTATTTCTTACGATACAAACAATGACAGAAAACTTCAGTCTACAGAATTGAGCATATTTTGTAGAGATAATGACTTAAAATATGATAATAAAACTAATAAAATAATTTCTGCTGCCGGCGATTATTCTGATTATGATAGCGAAAATAAATTGGACGATGAAAAATATTCTCTAGAAAATTTAAAAAAAAGATACCCTGAGGCTAAATATACTATTGATAATTCTAATGGAACAATTACTGTAATTAACAAAGAAAGCGGTAAAAAAGTTATAACTATAGTAAAAGATAAAGATGGTACTTTCATTGATATGTATGATGACAATGGTAAATCCGTATATTTCAGGAATTATGATAAAAACGGAAATTTACTATTCTACGACAAAGACAATCAAAGACATTATCCGTTAGCTGAAAATATTTATAAAGCAGTCTCTGTAAAAAAAGGCGGATGTATTGCAACTACCGATGTAAATAAGTTAGTTATGAACGTGAAGAGAATTACTCCAGAAAATATTCTTGATTTAGCAACATATTATGAAGAAGAGTATGGAGAAAGTCTTATTGAGGCTATTGAGAATGAGTGGGGACTTGATAAAAATATTAAACAAAAACTAATTCAGCATATTAATAAGTGTGCTTATGAGGCAATGCAAGGAAACAAGAATTCTCCTAATTGTAAAATTGATAAAGATTTTAAACAGGGAGATACTGGTGACTGCTGGTTTTTGGCAAGTATTGCAGCTGTACAACGTTCACCCAAGGGACAAGAAATTCTTAATAGTATGATAACTGATAACCATGATGGAACTTATACAGTTAAATTTAAAGGTGCTAATAAGGAATATAAAGTAGACTCTCTTGAAATATTAACCGCTAAAAATTTAGCAAAAGGTGATTTAGACGTAAAAATATTAGAGATCGCTGCTAAAAAACATTTTAGTATAATGGGAATAAATGGAGGAAATCCAGCAACCGGACTAGAGTTATTATGCGGGACCGGTGATAAATGGAAAAATGTTGTAAGAGCATATAGTTCAAAACCTGCCCCAAAAGAAATCAAAAAATTATTAAACAATAAAAATATAGCTATGACAGCCTCAATTGATCCTTTATCGAAATTATGGGGTTACATTGTAAAAGATGTTCCAAAAGATGCAGACTATAAAGAGGATGTGGGTACTGCACACGCTTATGCAGTAGTTGACATTGATGATAACAATATCTATTTAAAAAATCCCTGGCGTACTGATAAAACAATAGCAATTCCTCTTGATATTTTTAATGAATATTGGGGTACAGTTCAATATACAGAAATAACATAAATTGTATGATAAAATATTTTTATAATGAAAATAGAACAAAGTTCGTTTTTTGACAAATTTGTCAGAAATATAAAAAAAGGTAAGAGTTTTACACTAACAGGCCTGACGATTTTTAGCCGCCTGTTACTTTTAAAGTACATTTTCAAGCTTTCCGGTAAAAAGGTTTTATTTATCACCTCTACCGAACAGTCTGCTTTAAAGTATTCTTCTGATTTGGAAAGACTTTTTGAACTTACCTCAGAAACTCTGCCGTATCAGAATACTTCTCCATATGAGGTTGTCACCGGCAATTTATACGATTATGCAAGACAGGTTAATACTCTTTTAAATCTGCCTGATATTGTTATTGCACCTGCTAAGGTTTTGTTGGAAAAATTTCCTTCCAACACTTTTTTTGAAAATAATTCTTTTAAACTAAAAGTAGGAGAAAGTATAGACCAGAAAAATCTTCTGAGCAGGCTTATAAAATTAGGGTATAAACGCTCTACAATGGTTTCTGATATCGGGGAATTTAGTATAAGGGGAGATATTGCAGACATTTATTCACTGGAAGAAAATCCGGTCCGAGTAGAGTTTTGGGGTGATGAAATCATTGATATAAGATTTTTCAATAATGAAACCCAGAAATCTATAGAAAAAATTAAAGAAATCACTATCGAACCTCTATATAAGTTTATTTTACCGGACAGTACTCCAGAAGATTTTCCCAAAGAGCTTCAAGAGCAGCTTGATAATGAGGGATATTTTGAGGGAGTTAACGTATATCAGTCTTATTTTAACAATGATTTAGTAAGTGTTTTAGATTATTTTAAGGATTATATAATTGTATTTGACGAATATGCAGAAGTCAGTGCCAAATACCAGCAAATTGATGACAATTTCGTTAATAATTATAACGAAGGTTTAAAAACACAAAATATTCATCCGCTAAAAGAAATAAATCACTTCACACTGGCAGAAACTCTCAACAGAACAGCCGGTATGCAAAAGATTTATTTTAATAATTTTCTGTCTGATGAAAACAACGAAGTTATTGATATAGACGCAAGAAATGTTCAGGTATTTGATGCTGATATGAATGAAGCTGCAAAGTTTTTAAAAGAGCATAAAGGGTATCAAATTACTATAGCAACTGATTATCAGGAGAGAGTGAAAGAGGTTCTTTCTGATTACGACATTTTTGATATTAATTTTATAAAAAATATTACTTCTCAGGGTACAGAAATACAAGACGGTAAGATACTGCTTCTTACAGATAGAGAACTTTTTAATAAGCGTCAAAAGGAAGTTCCGAGCAACAGAAAAAGACATTACAAAGAAAAAGCCGAATATATTGAGAGTATTAATGATATCAAAGAAGGGGAGTATGTTGTACACTCGATTCACGGTGTTGGTGTGTATAAAGGGCTTACCAAGCAGGAATTTGACGGGCAGTTAAAAGATTACCTGACTATAGAATATGCAAACAAAGATAAGCTCCATATTCCAGCCGAACAAATTAACATGCTATGCCGGTACAGAGGTTCCGGACAGGTCAAGCCTAAGCTTTCTAGAATGGGCGGCAGTGATTGGGAAAATACCAAGACAAGAGTCAAAAAAGAAGTTGAAACAATTGCTTATGACCTACTTAGACTTTATGCAAGAAGAAAAATGAAAACCGGCATTGAGTTTGCTCCGGATTCTCCGCTGCAGCTTGAGATGGAAGATACTTTTGAATACATAGAAACACCAGATCAGTTAAAATCAATTAATCAGATTAAGGCTGATATGGAAAGTCCAAACCCTATGGATCGACTTGTCTGCGGCGATGTGGGATTTGGCAAAACAGAAGTTGCAATGAGAGCTATGTTTAAAGCAGTAACTTCGCTTAAGCAGGTAGCCGTAATTGTCCCGACGACAGTCCTTGCATTACAGCATTACCAGACTGTTTCAGAAAGATTTAAGCCATTTGGAATTGATGTAGAACTACTTTGCAGATTTAGAAGTGCTAAAGAAAAGAAAGAAACTTTAAAAAATCTTGCCACAGGCAAATGTGATGTTGTAATTGCTACACACAGCTTATTGCAGGACAACGTTATATTTAAAGACTTAGGACTTCTTGTAATTGATGAAGAACACAGGTTTGGCGTAAGGCACAAAGAAAAGTTAAAAGAGTTCAGAGAAAATATCGATATAATTTCAATGTCTGCAACACCTATTCCTAGAACCCTTTACATGTCGCTTTCCGGAATTAAAGATATTTCCGTCATAAATACACCTCCGCAAAACAGGCTTCCTATTAAAACATTTGTCGGAGAGTACAATGAGCAGATTGTTAAAAACGCTATTGTAAATGAACTTGATAGAGATGGGCAGGTATTCTATTTATACAACAGAGTGGAAACAATTGAAGAGTTCAAGCTTGAATTGCAAAAGCTTGTGCCAAATGCTAGAATAGCCGTCGGGCATGGACAATTAAGCGAAAAACACCTTGAGGACGTAATTATAGGTTTTGATAATCATGATTATGACATTCTGTTGTGCACAACAATAATAGAAAATGGTCTTGATATTCCAAATGCAAATACAATGATAATTCATGAAGCAGATAAGCTCGGATTGGCGCAGCTCTATCAGCTTAGAGGAAGAGTCGGAAGAAGTGAAAAACAGGCTTACTGCTACTGCTTATATAAGAAAAATAAAGAACTTTCGCAGGAGGCAACAGAAAGACTAAAAGCAATAAGGGAGTTTACTACTCTTGGAAGCGGCTATCGTATTGCAATGCGTGATGTTGAAATAAGAGGTGTCGGAAATATTTTAGGCACCAAACAGCACGGACATATGATTAATGTAGGATTTGATACTTACTGCCAGCTTCTGGAAGAAACAGTTAATGAGCTTAAGGGCGAGAAAGTTAAAGCTAACAAGCCTACTATTGTTGATATAAATATTACAGCTTATATTCCTGATGAATGGGTCGGTTCTGGAGAACAAAAAATGATTGAATATAAACGGCTTTCGGATGTAAAAAATGAAACAGAGCTTGATTATATTATTTCTGAATGGAAAGACCGTTTTTCAAGAATACCGGAAGAGGTAGAAAACCTTATCAAACTTATCAAAATAAGACTTCTTGCAACGGACTGCGGAATTACAATTATCCGTGAGGCCGGAAATGATATACGCGTGTATTCTCCATTCACTCCGTATGAGTGGAACATTATTAAGCAGGGCTTAGATAAAACTATATTAAGAAGAGTTAAATTTACAGTCGCCCCAAAAACCTGTGAGGATGGGAAATCAATACTCCTTGTTAACAATCAGAACTTAACATTCGAAGAAATGTTTAACATTTTATCTGGTTTGTTTTATTATATAAAAGAAACCATAAATAAATATCAGTAGAGAGTTTATATAAGGAGTATTAAATGAAAAAATTACTGACATGCTTAGCATTATCAACAGTGCTGTTTTCCGGCTGTACATTAATGCAAAAATCAGAAGGTATTATTAAAGTTAATGATACTGTAATTACTCAATCAGAATTTGATAAGGCTTTTGATGAAGGAATTGATAAATCTTTCTTGAAGCAATTTGGCGGTTCAAAAAACTTTGTAAAATCAGATGAAAATCCAATGTTCGGGATTTTCAAAGATAAAATTGTTCATGAGCTTATAATAAAATCTCTTCTTGATGAAGAAATTGCAAAACGTGGTATTACCGCTACTGAAGAAGATGTTCAGAACGAAATAAAAACTATTATTGATAAAGTCGGCTCAAAAGAAGAATTAAACAGACTTCTTAAACAAAGAGGCGTTTCTAATTCTCAATTTACTGATGATTTAAAAACTCAAATCAAAATCAGAAAATTAGTAAATTCAGTTGAAAAAATTAAAGTTACAGACGCAGATGCTCAAAAGTACTACGATACACATAAAAACGAATTTGTTCATGGTGAACAGGTAAGAGCTTCACATATTCTTGTTTCTGCAAACACACTTGAAATAATTCAGCAAATCAGAGCTAAAAATCCGAATATTGATACTACAGAGTTAAATCAAAAGCTTGATGAACAAATTGCATCTCAAAAAGCTAAAGCAGAAGCTATCCTAGCAGAAGTTAAGAAAAGTCCGGAAAGCTTCGCTGAAATTGCACAAAAGAAATCTGACGACAAAGCAAGCGGAGAACGCGGCGGAGAACTCGGATTCTTTACAAAAGAAGCTATGGTTCCTGAATTTGCTAATGCAGCGTTCAGCATGAAACCTAATACTGTAAGCGAAACATTAGTTCAATCTCCGTATGGTTTCCACATTATCAAAGTTACTGACAGAATGGAAGCTGGTTCTACTCCATTTGCTAAGGTAAAAGATGAGATAAAATTCTATCTGGAAACACAAAAACAAATCGAAGTTTTGAAAAAACTTACAGAAGGTTTGATGAAAAATGCCAAGATTGAATATCTAAATGAATCTTATAACCCAAAAAAAGCAGTAAAAGAAGCAAATCCTGCACCGGTCAAAAAAGAAGAAAAGAAAAAATAATAAAAAAGAGCGGTTTTAAAACCGCTCTTTTTTATTTAACAACCTGTTTAATCTTACCGTATATTTTTCCCTTCTTTGAAGAATCAATAATATCCATAATAATATCTTCCATTATGCTTATTTCTTCCTTTTGAGCTTCTGGTAAAGATTTTCTCCAGGCAGAAAGAGATTTCCTAAAATCATCCCCGTCAACCATACAATCATCTGTTCCAATAAGCTTTGAATACTTTTGCGTAAACCAATCATTAAATTTTTTGTAGCATTCTGTAATTAAATCAGAAGCCATTTGTGCATTTTTTAAAATAACATTCATATCGGTGAATACAAGTTCCTGATATTTTCCTGATTTGATATTAGCTGCATTTGAAATTTTCCCTGTATTATAACCAAATCCGCAATATTCAATTCCTCGCTTTGCAGCAGCACTTGCCTGAGCCAAATCTTGAGAAATACCTACAGAACCATCCATGTCAAAAAACATCTTTTCGCATGAATATCCGCCGTAAGTACACACAAGCCCTGTAAACATAGCTTCAAACGGGTAGTCAGTATTATCTGTTTTATTTTCAAAAACAGCACCAAGGAAATTACCTCTCGGATCAAGAGTTATAAAATTAACATTTTCAGAATTATGCCATGGCTTACCTTTACGCTGCATGATATCATTCATTACTTCAAGATTTGTTGCATGCCCGCATTCGTGAGAAGTGGTAACTATTTTATTATACATAGGCATTTCTGGACGTGATGTCCTTCCTGTCAGCATTTGTAGATAAGCCTCTATAAACTCGCCTATTGATGCCTTGCTTTTATTTCGTTCATACATAATCTGCTCGGCTTTTTCTATAAGAGATTTTATCTCCACAAACGACATATGCTCGGTAAGTTTTACAAGCTTATCCATCATGTGTTCTTTGTCTTCAAGCTTTCTATATGCTAGAGGCAGTTTTGATTCTTTTATTCTATTTTCAAGAATTTCTTTTCTTGAAGCTTTATTAAATGCAGGAGAATCGACAGCTATATGTTGATTAAACCCTCTAACAACCTCCGGAATCAAATCAGCATAATCTTTTTCCGTAGAACCTATTACAAGAATGCTTACATCCTCAGAAACAGCTTTTTGCATTTCATCCGTAAGCTGTGCCATTGCCTGTCTGTAACCAGGCAAGTACGGGCCAGAGAAAGCAAATTCTTCAAAATTGTTAATAAACATAATAGCTGTTTTATACTGATTCTGCCGGGCAGCTTTTTTAGCTTCTGTAAAAATTCTGCTCATAGCATTCTTAGGTGTTTCTATAGAAACACCTTCGTTGTCTCTCTCAGAGACAGCGAAGTCCGAAGAACTTATTGAAAGGAACGGAACTTTTGCTTCTCCCGCTATTGTTTCAGCAGTGTATTTTCGCCCAGAACCAGCTTCAGGGTCTTTTGAATATATTAAAAGACCTTTTGTACCTATTTTACCTGTTTTTATTTGTCTTATTATAGCCTCAATGTCCTTTTTTGTAGTTTCTTTTCCATACATTGAGGCAAGAGTTTTACCTGTATCATATATAACTTCCGGCTGCTTTGCAGATTTATCAAATAGTTCATTGGCAATCTGTGCAAATTCATCTACTTCTTTAGCTGTAATCTTTTTCTTTGAGTTAGCATAATATCCGGAAACACGTTTCATTAAGTCAACAGCTTTATCAGGAAAAATTCCTTTCATCCGGCCTGCATGATAAATAACTCTATCCTTTGCATCTGATGTGAAAGGAAGAGGGACATCTTTAAGCATCTTTTTATTCAATAATGCTTGTGCTTCATACGACTGAACCGGAGGTATTGAATATGATAAAAAGTTATCAAACAAAGATTTCAATGTAGGGTCTTTTACAAGTTTGTAATAAACATCACTGCTCTGGAAAAATACAATTTTTAACTTATCATCAGTACTGGCAATTGCCTGACTTAGGCCATTTGTATAGCTAATTTCACCATTAGCCTGCATAGAATTTACAAGAAGTCTGTCCAAATCTACCAGAAATATTTTCTGCATTTCAGGATTTAGTGTTTTTTGATTCATTACCTCATCCATAAGTTCGGTATCTTTTATATCATTAGACATTGCAAAGATATGTGTATTTTCAGTGTTAAAATTTCCATGCTTTTCTGCATTCAATGTATTTACTATACTTGCAGTAATTCTTTCTGCTTCTTTTGCATCATCGTAAGTAACATTTAAGTTTGACCCAAGAGCCAGGTTATTCCATACTGCTATAGCCCTATTATAATATTTTTTCAGATAATTAGGTTTAATGTCCTCAATGTTTTTATAAAGACCGTAACTCAGAGCTCCCTGCAAAAATTGCTGTGTATATGTGCCCCCTTTTTTAGAAATCTCATTTATAGCAGTACCAAGAAGCATGTAAGATTCGACTGCATGAGTTTTTT